>Ga0114975_10002927_pt1 | contig 11546 bp, 17 predicted proteins | sample S_130626_EF_Meta_FD_87031 | JGI IMG/M metagenome (GOLD analysis project Ga0114975, IMG submission 87031) | Freshwater microbial communities from Lake Simoncouche, Canada to study carbon cycling - S_130626_EF_MetaG | ecosystem: Environmental > Aquatic > Freshwater > Lake | place: Lake...
GTTGCTGATAGAAGTTCGTCATAGAGCCTTGTTGTATTCTTCTTGCGTCAACAAGCCAACAGCGTACTTATTCTGTGGTCTGAAGATGGTTAACTTCTGACCGCGCATCTCAGGAGCAAAGGAGATGTGCGTCCATGAGCTGTACTCGTGAATCATCTGGTCAAACTTGATACCAGCAGCCTCGATAGCCTTACAGACCGCCAAAGGATTGCCAAAGTCTTTACAGGTGAAGTCAATAGCCCAACCGTCCATGTGCGAGCTGATCTTCGATCCACCAACAGCGACATTGACTTCTGGCAGACGCAACCAAGAATTGACATGGATTGACTTACCCAATAAAGCGCGAATCTTCTCCATACCAGCAGCAGCAACCTTCATGTTCTCTAGCTGTTGCGGTGATGGCTGGTTGTTGATACCAAGACGGGTTGCGGTATCAGAATGCGTTGCCTCTTCTAATGAAAAATGTTCACTTAGCTGCATCATCTTCTCCCACAATGGCTTTGGCAATGGCAGTCGATGCCTTGCGTCCTGAGATGCCACCCATAGTGCCGACACCCATAAACGCAATGGCTTTCAAGATTTCCAAGAATATCGCGTCGATTGGTGCGAGTTCAGCGTCTTGTTTCTCAAAGCCAATGAGCCACAGAGTGCCAAACGCAATGCCAAGCACCATCACGGTGATGGCTTTGACGACGAAAGCCCATACTTGGACTTCGACTTCTTCGACTGTTGGCTTCGGACGGTTAGCCTTCGCCAGCATCAGTTGTTTTAACAGTTCAATCATTTGCGCTCCAATAAAAGTTTGTTACCTTTTTTCCTGTTTTCAATCCAATTAAGAATTTGTAAATTATCTTGATGGTGTAACCCGCCTAAAGATACAGGAATTACATGATCTACCTCATGTTTTATGCCCGTCTCTTCCGTTAATCTCATTGCTTCATTGTAAAAGTTTTGTATCTTTTTTTTATCAGCATCTGGTGGTGTTAAACATTTGATTTTTCTTAATCTCTCATACGCTCTGGCAATATATCCCTGTTTATTCCTTTGATATTCTGATCGTCTTAAATGCTGTTTATCAAGATAATAAATTCTTTTCTTTTTTTTTAACTCATCACTCATTTTTTCTCTATAACGCTTATCTGACTCTGATTTTATTTTTTTGTATGAGTCAGTAATCCTTCGTTGCATTTCATATTTTTTAATCTTTAATGAGTTTTCTTCTCTATATTTTTGTTGAGTTTTTATATATACAGATTGTTTTAACTTTCTATCAATATTTACACAACTCTTACACCAACTATGCAAAGTTCCTTTAGACTTGTTTCCAGTTGAAAAGCAATCTAAAGACTTTTCTTCTTTGCATTTAGTGCAAATTTTCACTTTTTACCCTTCATATCTGTAATCTTCTCTAAAGTGCGTGAACCAAAATATGCACCAAACACCAACATTCCCCAGTTTCCTAATAAAGTTACATAGGATTCGTTAGCGTTATAACCAAAAGCACTCATCATGGCAAAAATGAAATAGCCACCAAGAATTGCAATCAATGACATTGGACGAATGTTTTTTGATAGCCACGAATCAGAAGCCATGTCAGCTTTCCATCTATCCGTAACATTTTGCTGCTCAATTTTGAAAAACTCTAATTCTATTTCTGCTATCTTTTCAGCAGCCTTTGGATCACCAGCGATAGCTTTAGCCACAGCATCAACACTATCAGACACACCAAACTTACTAGCCAAAGCGGTAACAGCAGCCCCACCCATAGGACCAGCGACAGCCATTGCCAGCGTGGGTGCGACACCCTTGAGAAGATTGAGTAAGTCATTCATTGCTCTGCCTTAGCTGTTGTAGTTGACGGTTAATCTGTTTTTCCTTGCGCTCAATCCTGACTTCAGCCTTCTGAATCTTGATCCACATCATTATCATTACTGGCGAGATGATCAGGACGATAGTCAGCATTACACACACAAGAATCAAAATGCCTCGATAAATGAATTTATCCATACGGCATAGAGCCAAGAAACAATGATTAGCACCAGAAACAATCCCATGCCAAGCTCAATCTTTTCTTGTCTGAACCTTTCTTGTTTGTAAGCCTCTATCTGTCTCCTAATTCTAATTTGTTCCTTGCGTTTTAGTTGTTCTGCTTGAACCTTGGAGTAGATGTTGTTGTAGTTCTCCCAGAGTGGTCCGAGTTGGTGTGGCACACCAGCACCTCTCATCATTCCGCTCAACTTGACATACGACTGGTCTAGCTCGTTTTTGTAAACAGAGAGTTCCAGAATCGTCTCAGGGTCTGGGTCACTACTTGCAAATACCTCTTCGTACTTGATTTCCACATACTCTGTCAGCTCCTTGTGGTGTCTAAAGAATGCACCTAGATGCCCAATAAACTGCTGGACGATCTCGGTTTCATTTGGTACATGAGTTGTATAGACTTCCTTCTTTTTCGCCACAGGCTTGGCTTCTGTGGCTGTCTTGGAGTCTGACTGCTTGGTGTCTGGCTTTGAGCCACCAAAAAGATTCTTGAAGAATCCGAAGATTGACTTGGTATCCTTAATGATGGTCTGAGCATCATCGGTTGCCTTCTTAATCTTCTGGACAGCAACCTTACCCTCGGATAAGGCTTCGCAACAGTAGGTGATCCCGTCATAAGCCAGTTGCATTGCCTTGAAAGCAGCGCCAATGGTAATGGGATCAAACACATCACTTCTTTATGTCTTTATAAATCTGGTAGCACTTGTGGCAGATCATCAAGACCGTATAGATCAGCGTAGCCCACAACACCAGCTCGCTCACCTGATAACCCGCAACGGTTGCAAGAGATATGGTGACTGGAGGTGCTGCCTTGGCGATTAGCGCAGTAGCACCTTCAGTTGTGTGCTCTGTTGTCATTCCTCGCCCCAGTTCTGATTGGTGACGACTGCGATCAAAGCAGGCACATCACTAGCCCCTGCAATAGCCGTAACCAAGCGTGAACACTCAGTAATCACAGCAGTTCTGTAAGTAGCCGTAGCCGTAGGTATAGCGACATCACGCTCTGCTTTACGGATCACCATCCAGTCAGTATTAGACAATAACTTGTTAGCCGTGTCTTTGACTTGCGTAGTCCATTGCGACTTGAGTCCTTTGGTGACAAGACGCTCAGATGAGTCAACCATTGCTGGTTTGCCATCCACTACGCCAAGAACCTTGACATACATGGGGTTGCCATCCTCGTCAGACTCTTCCCTGTCGTTCAAGAGTTTAGGATTGTCTGCACTCCAAAAGAATCTGTCATCGTAGGTTGTGGTTACATCTGCAACCTCTGTGATGCCGACTGCTTGCTTCTCAGCAAGGCTTGTTAGGCGTAGCCAGTTGGCAGGATATGAAGTTCCATTAATGGTGAATGGAGTGTCAAGTGGGATTGTTTGGTTGTTGTGTTTAAACATATATCACCTTGCAAGAGAATTTTTGGTTAAGTATTGGATGGCTTTTTCTAACAATTCTGTATTGTCTCGCATCAAGCCTAAAGCACGATTACAGCAGTCACAGAGCAACCCACGAACCTTGCCTGTTGTATGGCAATGGTCTATGTTTAATCTGGTTTTATGCTGGTCTTTGGGTGGTTCTGCTTTACAAATAGCGCACTTGCCATCTTGAGCAAATAGCATTTCTTCATACTCTTTAAAGCCCATTCCGTAACTGCGTTTCATGTGCAACTCAAGGTCATACTCTTTTATTTGGCTACGACCATGTTTGTACGCTGGAGAATCCTCACCCTTACGAAATTGCAAACAACCGCAAGATTGTGTTCTTCCATTTGTCATTTGGCTAAACCCAACTATCTTTTCAGTTCCACAATCACACATAACTCGATATTTAAAACTGCCGTTTCCTGTGCGTGAATCAGTTTTTTCCAATAGCGTAAGCATTGCTATTTTTGTTCCTGATTGGTCTTGATGAAAGCGTCCTTGTGGCATATTAGTCCTAACGGGCAAGCGCCGATTTGAACGGCACTTCGGCAAAACAAGCGTAAATGTATGTACCACCTGATATATTCGCTACTGTTGATGACCTACATTTAAATCCATTTGACAAAAAGTCAACATAAATTTCTGTGTCCTCAGTGTAAGAGGCATTAGGATATAAAGCCAAACTTTCGGGATTTGCTGTGTTTCGTGAAGAATCGTATGCGTACCAATTACTTGTGCTATCTGTGCGTTTAACCATAATCCAACGAGGTCTAAACCCCGTGTACACAAAAGGACCATCACTAGACCCGTTACCCGTGTACGAACCAAAGGCACTAAATCCTTTTACTGCGGCAAAGCAGTAGGCTACATAAGTTTCAGAACTTGCGTTTACGTCACTTCTAGAACCGTTGACTGTAAATACAGTAGATGTCGGTGATGTGTTATTCCATACATCAACAGTTTGAAATGCGGCTGTTGTATTTAAAAATAATCTTCCCGTGTTTCCTGTGCTGGCATGATAAACATCCCAATCAGAACCAGCAAATGACCTTGACTTAACAATAATCATTGATGGTGCTACGCCCAACCCATGACCAACAGTTCCAGTTGTTCCTGTGCCTGTATATTTCACCACGCTAAAGCCTTGCGTAGCACCCGCACTTACAGTTGAGGTGATAGAGCCGTTAGTGTTGGATGAGGATGTTGTTCCTGCTTTCCAGTTCCACGCAACATAAGTAACACCGCTTGCATTGAATGATGCTCCTGAGTTAATTACATATCCATCTGAGTTAACAGATTGAATGTGGTTTGTTGCATCTGTACCTTCTGCATTTGTTGCATTTGAGTAAAGATACTTGCTAAAGCCTCGTACTGAGTCAGACAGTTGATGCGAGTAAGAAGCAGATGACCTACTTTTAGTCCAGTTGAAATCTGTTTGAAACCCAACACCCGTAATACTTAATCCGTTTGATCCATTACCTGTATATAAAACAGGTTTCATATACAAACCACCATTCTTAATAGTCGAATCGGGTAGGTTAAATGTGTTTAGTGCAACAAAGCCTGTTGGGGGCGTGTAGGTGAATGGGCGTTGACCGAAGTTGAAGTCAACAACATTACTGTTATCTTCTGTACAACCAATCGCATAACCACCCGTGTAAGACATACCAGTAAATGCTGTGCCTTGAGAAGTTCCATTTTTATAAAAAGTGATTGTTCCAGCATCAGCATCAATTGCCAATCCAATCACATCACCACTTGTATAACTTGCACCATAAGTTGTTCCACTAGGTGTGCTAGTTGAATAAGACTTTCCATTGCTTGCATAACTGTATCCATAGTCACGCACAAAAGCAGAAGCCCATGTTCCTAATGCATAGTAATTCAAGTTATTACATACGCCAATCCAAGTGACATTTGCACCGCTTACTGTTGTAGCAGTTGCCTCACAATAAAACTTTCCAGAAGTAAAAGTTATTGTTGATGCTTGAGAACCACTTGGACCAGATGTTGAACTTGCTCTTAAATTACCATTTGTAATTAAATCGGTTGTTCCTGAGTATGGTCTGATAAGCGGATTTAGCACAGCATAGTTACTACCAGCACCACTCAGCGTAGGCACATCTGTCATGCTGTCGTAGGTAGAACCAGCAGTCACGCTAATGTTGTTAGGTGTCCAGTTGTTGCCGTTGCCAGAGTAGTCCTTGCCGATAGTGGCGGCTGTGTTATTGCTGTTATCGCTGAAGTTCAGTTCAAAGCCATTTGTGCCGTAAGTACCAGAATATGCTTTTGGTTTCCATACGCCTGTGATGGAGTCTGTTTCACCAAATGAAGATGCAGTAAGTTGTTGACCATCGACAAAGTTAATTTCGGTTAAGTATCCATCGCCATAGTAATTACCACCAGACGGGTCATAAAACCTATTGATGTATTGATTACTGTTGTAATTTACTCCACCTTGGTAATTCTGAGATGGATATGTTGCGGTAGAAAAAGAAGTTACTTGAACTCCATTTACATACAACTTAACACGATTAGATGCAGTTGCTTGAGTAGTATCAACAGCAACAACAATGTGATACCAAGCAGAAGGGTCACGGAATACTTGAGTTGTTTCAACAACAAAATCGGTAGCAGTTTGCATTTGGTCTGAGCCAATCTGCATAGCACCGCCATCCAAAATAATTATTTGAGTTCTTAAAGTTCCATTTGTTGTTCCCGTATATCCAGCAAAAATAGACATACGAGTAGTCAAGATACCTCTTTTTACCCAACCACTAAAAGTCCATGTTTGACGATTAGAAGCACTTGATGGAGTTCTATTAAAGTAACCAGATGCGCTATTGCGAACACGCACACTACGGGCTATGTTGTAGCCACTAGGTCTAGTCAGCAGAGTATCTTTTGATGCAAACATTATGCAAATGCCTGTGCAACAGTTCCGTACCAGTTAGTGCCATCAGCCACAAATGTGAAGATGTCTCGTCCTGTGGTTGCCGTAGTGGTCAATGTTGGAGCAGTTCCACCAGCCCACTTCACAGAGGTAAATGTCGCTGTGCGTGATCCTGTACCGTCTTGCACCGCTATCAGAATGAATGACTTACCAGCCGTTGCAGTTGGCATGGTGAATGTACAGTTACCTGTCATCGTCACAGTCTGAACAGTACCGCTAGTCAAAGACAAGGTTTGTGATGTGCTTGAGTTACCAATTGCTACTACGCTCTCAACATAGTTTGTGATCGTTGGATTGATGTTCAACATCACGGAGCCAGTTCCTGTGCTTGTGCCTACACCTGTACCGCCCTTAGTTACTTTTAGCAATGGACCAGTATCAAACAAACCGTCAATTAGGTCTAAGTCTGAATTTAGTTTAGTCCCCCACGAGTCTGTGGAAGCGCCAACCTCTGGCTTGGTAAGCAGTAGATTGGTTGTGGTTGTATCAGCCATGTTTCACCTCGTTAGGCAGTTTGCCAAGAATTACTGTTATCAGTTATTGGAGTCCAAGTCTCTGGAGTGTCTGAGATTGCGTCCCAAGTCTCTGATGTGTCGGTTAGATTTTCCCATTTTTTCACGCCAGAAACTAACATCAAAGATTCGCAGGAAATTCCAAACACGCCATCAACGAATAATCCACCGTTAATGATGAGTTCGCTACCAGCAACAACATCAAATGCCCCACTAATAACGATGTTGCTGTCAACCGTCATCACCATCGAGTCGAGTATCGACATCGAGGCAAAGGCAACTCTTACGCCATTGATGGATAACGAGCTGGTGTCAGAAGGTGAAAATGCGCCAATGGCAACGCGAGTACCAGCAACAGCAACGGTGCTGTTGGCGGTAACTGCAAACGCACCAAGGCTTACTCCTCTGGAGTATCTGCCCTGCCCGTATGGTCCAGAGCCGTAAGCTGCCATGATTAGGTAAGAGTTACTGTTAAGCTACCAGCAGGGATGCGAAAGACATCACCGCTATTGATGGTGCGTGCTGTGGTCAAAGGCGCCCATGCCAGCATATTTCCAGATGTAGACGCATCAAAGATCGCAGCCCATCCAATGCTTCCCCATGTACCGCTAGATGCAGCAAATTCAATGGCTGCTGCATTTGTTGCGGTTGTGGCTGTACCTGATACGGTAAGAGTTCCAGTAGCAACACGCGCATACGAACCACCAGACACCTCAGTACCACCACCAGTATCAGAAGGGGCAGCAGTAAACAGTCCGACATACCAAGCAGTCGGACGGGTTGCAGAGTTAGTGGTTAATAGCCAGTTGAGAACTAGATTCTCGGTGTAGTCGCTAAAAGATGACATATCTTTCCCTTATCCCAAAGTTCTTGCGCGTGTGATCAATGTTCCACCAGATGTAGCACCACGATCATCAGACTGCTTCAGCTCCTCAAGACCAGTCTTGTAGAGCGATGCCCATGTTGCAATTCTCGCATCATCTTGCAGATAAGGAGCTGCTTGCATCAATGCGCCATAGAGATAAATGTCAGGAGCAGCAGTCAGCAACCAGTTGGTTGTGTTGGTGCTTGATAACTTACTCAACTTTGCGTAATAAGTTAACTCACCCGTATATGTTGTGTCTGGTGTAGGTACAAATCGAAACTGTCCACCCACCACGCTGAAATACGCTGGCTTGGTTGACGATGTGTAGATAGTTGACAAGTTGTCCATCGAGTCGATAGTCTCAAACTGCAATGGAGTAGGTGGATTAGTGTTCAGCTTGAATGACTTAACTTCTAGAAAGTCTGCTGGTACGGCTGCGTACTCAGTATCAATGGTTGCCGTGGCGCGTGAGAGCATTTGTCTAGTGCGAAGGTTGCGCTCGATCTGAGCTTCCGCAAGAGAGATAAAGTCAGGGATAGCAGTAGTTAGATCGGATCGGTTAAGCCAATCCCCGACAGATGTCTTTAACTCAGCATATGTTGTTAGCGCCATCTTCAGCCTTTTCTGCTTTCTCCAAGTCGCGCATCACCCAAGTGTGATCGTGCTTGAATTCAAAAGTCCCAATGTGTCCGATCTCTTTGGATACATCGTGGTCAATGTAGATTTTAAAGCCAGCAGCCTGTGCTTTACGGCAGAAGAAAACATCTTCTCCAACATAGCCACGCTTATCGTTGCGCCAAGGAGTCTCGAACCAAGGTTCGCTCAAAGCCTCAAAGACCTTGCGTTTGATCAGCATGACACCCATGCCAATTGAGCCAACTTCCTCAATTCCTGTTGACTCTGGCATTGTGTAGACTAGAACACGCTCACCATTCTCGTCATAGCGTTGTGCAGTTGGACCAGTAGGCAGTCTGCGTCTTGCACAGTTCGTTGCCACAATGTCCAAGTCATGCGCCAAGAGTCTCTCAATCATGTCTTGCGGGAAAGTCATGTCTGAGTCAACAAACAAGATATGACTACAACCCTCTGCCATTGCGTCTAGGCACAGATCAGCACGCTGAGTTTGAATGAGAGTGCCTTGCATAATCTTCAAGGACACAGCATCAGTCGTGTTGATAGTGTGATGCGCCACCATGTTAGTCATGCAAAAAGCATAATTTGCGTGAACCATGTCACGCGCTGGTGTGCATACCGCAATGTAGTTTGGAGTCATAGTTTTCCTGATCTAGTTCTGAAATACTTATTTTCTGGGTCATTAAGCCAACGCTTCATGTAGGCTTCATCATCTAATTTGCCTTCAGCCTTGAGCTGAAAGTAAACAGACATCGGGATGCTGGCGACTCTGCTCCACTCGCCCCACCGAGCACGCTCATCAACTTGTGCGTACTCTTGCTTATTCTCTTCAATGATTGCAGTCACATCTTGTTGTGTCTGAATCGTTGCTTGACCAGTCTCATCGTCGTAATGAAAGGTGCGCGTGATACCTTGATCAGCGTCTGTACTAAATAATCTTTTTTCAATCATGTAAAAAAAGGGTCTGAGTTTCCCCAGACCCTTCGTTAGTTAGATCAAGAAGTGATCAAGTCAGCAGCAATGCCGTGGGCATTCTCTGCCAACACTTTGTGACCCCACTCAACGATCAGCATACGCTTCTCAGCGTCACCAGTCTTTGCCAACTCAACTTGTTGGTAAGGACGCAACATAGTGACTTTTGCGTAATCAGGATCGATCACGAAAGCGTCACGCTCGCGCTGGAAGCGGTTAGGCACGACTTGCACTTGACCGAAGTCAGATACATAGATGTCAGCAGCACCGATGATCGTTGCAGGACGGTCACCACCATTGAGGTTGTAACGAGCTGAAGCGATACCAGAGAAGCCAGACACGCGTTGCTTGTTGACTGGACCAGTCATCAATATTTTTGGTGTACCACCAGCAGTCCAAACTTGTTGAATAACATTCTTCAAGATGGTCTCTGTAAAGGTACGCACATTGCCGTCGCTACGAGCGCCAGTAGGCACAGTTGTATACGATGGGTTAGCACCGTTGGTCTGCATATCGTAGTTAGTCTTAATGAAGGCTTGCAACGATGCAGTACCGCGAGCAGTTGTGGTGTTACCAGCAGCAGCCACAGCGCCATTGAGCATAGAGAACTCTTGGTCACGCTTTAATTCAGCGCTACGCTTGGCGATCTGGTATGCCAATTCGCTACGACGACCAGCCTTGTTGACGGTCTCTTCAGTAGCAGACAAGACGATAGTCTTACGGCTGATCTGAGCGTAGTTTTGCAAACGCACAGTAGCAGTTACGCTATCGAAAGAAGTTACATCATCGCCCTCTAACTGCTTGTTAGCAGCAGCAGAAGCCAATGTGTCGGTTTGCCACTCAAACAATGAATTGCTGATTGACTCACGACCGATGTTGCTCATGTAAGGAGTTTCTTCGGGAGCGATGTTTGTGATCACATTGCTCAAGTCTTCGCGGATGCCTTTGGCATCAAAGGTGGTGAAGGTGTTGGTTACGATTGCCATTTAAGTGCCTCTATTTCAAAAGAAGTTCAATTGCGGAAGCCGCGTCTTGGACGCGACCAGTTTTTGCAAGACGCTGTTTTGCGCGTGTACTTTCAGTTGTTGTGGAGACGCGACCTGCTGCACTAGGCTTGGCAGTACGAGGACCGTTGTTGACTACTGGCTTGATCTGCCCACGCTTGGACATCATCTGGTCATACAGCGCAGCTTTACGCAACGCAATGACAGCCCTGTGGTCATAAACATTCTTGAGTTCTTCGTCGCTGAATCCGATCTTCTTACCGAATTCAACGAGTAGAGCCTTTTCAGCCTGTGCCTTCTTGGAATCTTTCCACTCAGGTACGGCTTGGATCAGGGCTTCTTGCTGTTGTGCAAGGTGAGCATCCATTTCCTTTGCTCTTTGTTGCGCTGTTAGCTGAGAAAGTCTCTGCTGTTCGGATTGAATAGCTGCGAGTTTTTCCTGCTTCTGGCGCATCACTTCTGACTGTCTCACCCACTCAATGGGGTCTTCGTTATAAAGACGGTCCATATCGACAGGCACTTCAGTCGTCTCAAGTTGCTGCTTCAACGCTCCCAACAATTGAGCGTACTGTTCACGCTCGGCACGAATCGCACTAGCTTCAGCCTCGACAGCCTTACGGGTCTCGGCAATTTGCTGTGTCTTTCGTGTGTAGTCTTGAGTCCGTGAATATCCTTTTTGAAGTTCGTCTAGCGTTACCTCGACCTCTTTACCGTCAACTTTGACGGTGTAGACCTCGGTTGGCTTTTCTTCTTCGTCGGTTTCTTCACTTTCCTCTAACTGTTCCTCTGTCGTTTCTTCGTTGGATTCGTCGTCTTGCACATCCAACTCTTCATCAACAGAAGCCGCGACTTCGGACTCTTCGTCCTCTGTCAAACGCGCCTTGTCAGCATTTTGCTGTTCTCCGTCTAACGGCAACATCATCTGATCAAGAGCACTAGCTGCATCAGCTACGGTCATAGGTGTATTGGTTATTTCCATTTGCCTATTTCCTTACACAAGTGATCTTTGTTCACGCTCAATCTGGCGTTGTGCGACTTTTCCGTTATCCATGATCTTTGAAATCTCGGTTCGGAAGTTGTCAATCGCACGCAACATATGCCAAGCGTGTTCTCTTTTCACGGTGTCCTCTGGCTTCGTATCTTTCCAAA
>Ga0114975_10002929_pt1 | contig 11545 bp, 10 predicted proteins | sample S_130626_EF_Meta_FD_87031 | JGI IMG/M metagenome (GOLD analysis project Ga0114975, IMG submission 87031) | Freshwater microbial communities from Lake Simoncouche, Canada to study carbon cycling - S_130626_EF_MetaG | ecosystem: Environmental > Aquatic > Freshwater > Lake | place: Lake...
CAAGCCGTAAGAGTTGTGGTGTTAACCGTCGGATTTGAGCAAGTAATAGGATTAAATCCGTTCCAAAAAGCAGCCGCTTGATAGGCATCTACACTAGAAGCAGGAACTATTAAGCTGCACGTACCCTGGCTTACACCTCCAAAAACAGTTGCATTTATTGATAAAGGGGAAGTAACATTGCATACTACCGATGTTAAACCAGAACAACCGTTAAAAGCACTATCGCCAATGCTAGTTACCGAGCTTGGAATAGTTACCGATGTTAAACCAGTACAACCATTAAAAGCATTAGCACTAATACTAGTTACCGAATAACTTCCACATACATTACTTACCGTAGAAGGAATAACAATACTTCCGCTAGCGCCAATATTTGCGCCTACAGCAACAGTTGTAGAAGAGGTAACCACATAATTGATACCACCACTACTAAAAGAGGTTGGTGAAGGTATTATAGTTAAATTTAACTTTTGGGTTACACAGTTGCTAGTTGAACCAGTATAAACTCCAGAGGTTGTATAAGTTTGATTGTTATTTGCCCAGGTATAACTATCACAAGCCGTAAGAGTTGTGGTGTTAACCGTCGGATTTGAGCAAGTAATAGGATTAAATCCGTTCCAAAAAGCAGCCACTTGATAGGCATCTACACTAGAAGCAGGAACTATTAAACTGCATGTTCCTTGACTTACACCTCCAAAAATAGTTGCATTTATTGATAAAGGGGAAGTAACATTACATACTACCGATGTTAATCCAGAACAACCGTTAAAAGCACTATCTCCAATGCTAGTTACTGTGCTTGGAATAGTCACTGATGTTAAACCAGAACTACCATTAAAAGCATTTGCAGCAATACTAGTAACGGTAAAGTCACAACCATTGGTTACCGTAGCTGGAATTACAATACTACCGCTAGCGCTTGAATTAGAACCTACAGCAACAGTTGTAGAAGAAGTGACCACATAATTAATACCTCCACTAGTAAAAGAGCTTGGTAAAGGTGCAATAGTTAGATCTAGCTTTTGAGTTACACAGTTGCTTGTTGAACCAGTATAAACCCCAGAGGATGTATAGGTTTGATTGTTATTTGCCCATGTGTAACTATCGCAAGCCGTAATTGTTGTAGTGTTAAATGTTACAGGACAAGTAATCGGATTAAAATTCCTCCAAACAGCAGCAGCTTGATAAGCAGCCACACTAGCATATGGAACAATTAAACTACAAGCACTTTGATTAACGCCTTGAAAAACTTCATACTGAATTTGTATAGGTGTTGGAATATTGCATATTACTGATGTTAAACTAGAACAATTCCAAAATGCAAAATAACGAATAAGAGTTACCGAGGCAGGAATAGTTACCGATGGTAATCGAGAACAATCTCTAAAAGCTTGGTCTTGAATACTAATTAAAGAGTTTGGTAAATTTACTGATGTTAAACCTGTACAACCTTGAAAAGCATAACTTCCTATATTAGTAACTGAATTTGGAATAGTAACCGATGTTAAACCAGTACAAACTTGAAAAGCTAAAGAACTAATACTAGTTAGAGAGTTTGAAATTGTTAACGAAGTTAAACCAGAACATCGACCAAAAACTTCATCGCCTATGGAAGTTACCGAGTCTGGAATAATTAACGATGTCAATCTTCTACAATCGTTAAAGGCACCTCTTCCAATACTTGTTACAGAGTTTGGAATGTTAATAGATCTTAATTCATTACAACCGTAAAAAGTGTCATCACCAATATTAGTTACCCCGAATGGAATATTTACAGATTCTAATCTTTCAGAGAAGAAAAAAGCTTTAGAACCGATACTAGTTACTGTATTTGGAATAGTTACAGATCTTAATAAATAACAATACTCAAAAGCATTAGCTTCAACAGCAGTTACTGTGAAGCTATTCCCATTGTAAGTTACTTGCGAAGGTATTAAAACATCTCCACTAGGTCCTCTGTTTTGTAAACCAACTTTGACGGTAGCGGAAGATGTCACTTCGTAATTTAAACCATCGAAAGTGAAATTTTGTGCTTGTCCATACTGCAAAGCTCCTAAAACCAATAACAAAGTAAGTATAATTTTTTTCATAATTGTTTTTTTTTTAAGTCATGCAAAAATAGAAAATTCATTAAATATTTTTTAATAAATAAATTAAAAAAATAAATAAAAAAATATAATTTAGGAAAAAATAGTTAAAAATTAATATAAAATTGAAACTATAATTGCTGAAGAAGACAACTATTTTAAATAAAAAAACCACAATGTATATTGTGGTTTTTTTATTTATTGTGGTGAAAAATTACTCTTTAATAAACTTTCGACCTGCTTTAATATTGTTAAAGTAAATCGTATAAACGCCATTAGATAGAGAAGAAACATCTATTTTCTCTTCATTAGAAATTATTGCTTTCTCCATTATTTTTTGACCTAATAAATTAAAAATAGTGATGCTTTCTGATTCATCAAACTCTCCTTTTATTGTAATTAAATTTTTAGCAGGATTAGGAAAAATAACAATATTGTTTTTTACAAAATCAGCGTTTGATAAATTGGAAACAACAGTTAAAGTGAATGTTCTTGTAACCACAGTTGTTCCAGCTGTTGCAGTAACGGTTATAGTATAAACTCCCGGAACAACCGAAGTTCCAACTGCAAGAGATTGGGTTACAATTGCAGCACAACCATCGGAAATTGGATTAGCAAGAGTGGTATAACTAGGTATTGAATACGTATTATTTGCACCTGCATTAACTGTTTGGTTAGCAATAACACCCATTGTCATAGTTAGCGCTGGCATCGCATAACCTGTAGCATTAAACTTATCAGTCATGGTTTGAATATCAGCACAAGGATAATTCATATTTATCGCTGCTTGTCGAACAGCGACTGCTGCTGTTTTTTGATTGGAAGAACTGTTGGTTAATGCAAGTCCTTTAAGAAAAGCTTTATCCATTTTTGTTCTTCCAATAACATCGTAAATTTTCATTAACACTGTAGCCCAAACTTGACCATAAGTATGAATTGCTGTATTTGTAGGTGTTTGAGTATAAGTTTTATTATAATTAGTTACTCTTCCTGCCCACCATTCATTATGACCGTCCCAACTGAAAACCCAATTGTTAGCAGCATCTGCTGTAGTCCATTGATTCAAACTACGACTATAAGACATTGCCCAATAATCACCATTACCTTCTCCTAATCCAGTTGAACTTGAAGCATGACCTCCCGTCATCCAATCGTGAATTCCATGACCCATTTCGTGTAAAACTACATCGGCATCTTCTGCATCATCAACCCCTCCTTCACCAAAGTTAAGAGTTCCTGCTGTGTAATAGGAATTATCAGCTGCATTTGCTCCAGATGGATCAAAATACAAAACTCCTGAATTAGTTAAAGGAATACAAAGAATTCCCAAAGTATTATTTATGTATCGCATGCTATTATCCAAATGATAAAAAGCATTTGCTGCTTCAAAAGCATCATTCTCTCTATCAAAGAAAAAATTTGGAGTAGATTGAGTAAATAATCCTTTAGAAGGGGCTGTTAAATCTTGAATTTCTACATACGTACTTTTCAATTTATATACCCCACTTGCTAATTCAATTTCGGGTAAAACTACTTGGGTTCTTACAGCATCCATATCAGTATTTGTAGCATCATTGTTATCAATATAATTTCCAGCATAGGCTACGCGAGCTTGAGAAAGAGGGTCTGGTATAAATACTTTAGCAGCTCCAGAAACAAATGAATTTGGAGTAACAAATTTAGCGCTTGGACTTGCTTTTTTTACTTTTGCTTTTTTTTTATCTTTATGATAAACCGCAATATCTTTTTGACTTAAAACAACACCGGTTTTAGCATCAACCATTACTTCCCAACTGCCGGTTTTGTCAAACGCATTGGTCACCACCCTGTATACTAAAACCGTATTTTGTTCTATCTTAACAACACACAATTTAGAATCTTGATAGGTAACAGCACCTGTAAATTTTAAAGCGGCATTTGAAATAGCAATTGCAGCTGCGCTAGTAATTAATGGATTAGTATCAATTTTAGCAATTGTAGCATCGTAATTATTAGATGAAAAGGCAACTTTATCATCTTCCACAAAATTAATTACAATTTCAGAATCGTAAACGGGAACATCATTAAGCATTTGTTGAAAACGAAGTATTTCACCAGCCAATCCTTTTCTAACAAACGTTAGTTTAAATGTATGAAAAGGCTGAATATTTAACTCTTTTGAATGATCTTTAATCCAGTTTCTAGCAGCTGATTCATGATCAGAAGATTGTGAATAAATAGAAAAAACAAAGGAAATGAATACGAAAAATGAAGAAAGTAGTTTTATTTTCATAATAAATTTATTAATTTTTGGATTTAATATTGAATGTCAAATATAAATAAATTTTAAAAACCAAAGAGTGATTTATCAAATAATTTAGAAAATCTTAATTTCAATAATTATAATACTAATGTTATAAAAAATTCGTTAAATTAAATATAAATGCAGTTTTTCTAAGAAAATAATTACTTTTTATAAGAACATTAGAAAAAATTATTGAAATTTGTACACTTACTAAACCTAAACATCAGCTATGTTTTTAAACTTTTTCCTTCAAACTTCAACAGTCGTTTCCGATACAGTTTCTTCAGTTGCTTCAAATGCAAATACAACTGCTGACTCAACAGATTCAGTGTCTTATTTGGATTTCATTCTTAAAGGCGGTATAATGATTATTCCAATTATCATTTTACTTTTCTTTTGTATTTATGTAATTGTGGAAAGATATTTGTCAATAAAAAAAGCAACAAGGCAGGACGAAAACATGATTAATGACGTTAGAATCCAGCTAAAATCCGGAAAAATCGATAATGCAATTATGATGTGCGGAAGAGGAAATACTGCTTCTGGTGCTATTATTAAAAGTGGTATTTCAATTATTGGCAGGCCCATTAGCGAAATAGAATCGGTGATGGAAAAAACGGCCAATGTAGAAATTGCAGAAATGGAAAAAGGATTGGGTTATTTAGGATTAATTTCTGGAATTGCACCTATTTTAGGTTTTATCGGAACTATTTCAGGTGTTATCAAAATATTTCATACTATTTCAAATACTGGAAATTTAAACATACAAACCATTTCAGGAGGGTTATATGAAAAAATGATTAGTAGTGGTGCAGGTTTAGTGGTTGGCGTTGTTGCTTATTCGGCCTACCATTTATTTAACATGATGATTGATCACTTTTCATTAAAAGTTCAAAAACAAACATTAGAAATTATTAACATAATTCAACAACCATAATATGGCAATTAAAAGAAATAAGCGATTTCACGCTGAAATTCCTACCTCTTCACTAAGTGATATTATGTTCTTTTTGTTTTTGTTTTTTTTAATTATATCAACATTAGCAAATCCTAACGTAATCAAATTGACGTTGCCAAAAGCGGCCTCAAACGAGAGCACCAATAAAGATCATATTAGTTTATCAGTAACTGAAGATAAACTGTACTACATTGATAAACAGGAAGTGGCGTTTGAAAATTTAGAACAAATGTTACTCGAAAAAACATCAATATCTGGTGACAAAACGGTAGTACTTAGAGTTCCAGCAGATAATAAAGTACAAGATTTAGTTGATTTAATGCAAATTGGAGTAAAATTAAAACTGAATTTTGTAATTGCCACTTCAAAGTAATTTTTATGATAAGAACCTTATTGTTAATAGCTATTGGAGGAGGAATTGGAAGCGCTTTTAGATACCTAACTTCAATTATTATTCAAAAATATTACGGCTCCGTTTTTCCATTAGCTACATTAATAACCAACGTATTAGGTTGTTTTTTAATTGGAATTGCATTATTAGAAAAAAACGATTTGGTTAACTCCAATATCAAATGGTTTTTTATCACAGGATTTTGTGGTGGCTACACTACCTTTTCTACATTTGGACTTGAAAATATTAATTTACTTCAAAACAACCATTCAGGAATAGCGTTTCTCTACATCGGTTTAAGTATAATAACTGGATTATTAGCAGTTTGGCTAGGGTTAAATATTGTGAAATAAATTTGGTAAGAATTGGTTAAATTGTTTCTATTTTGTGAAAAAAATGTAACTTCGCATCCTATGAAAAATTTTGACATCAATAAGATAAAATCACTTTTATCAAAACCAAAAAAAATTGTAATTGTTCCGCATCGAAATCCTGATGGAGATGCAATGGGATCAACATTAGGTTTGTACCATTTTTTGTTAAAATTAAACCACCAAGTTGTAGTTATTTCTCCAAATGAATTTCCAGAATTTTTAAATTGGCTGCCTGCCGCTGATAAAGTTCTGATTTATGAAAAACAAAAACTAGAAACTACTAAAATTATTAATGAAGCAGAAATAATCTTTACTCTAGATTTTAACGCGCTTTATAGAGTTGGCGAAATGGAATCGGCATTAAAAGAAGCTTCCTGTCCATTCGTTATGATTGATCATCATCAAAAACCAGATGATTATGCTGAATTTACCTATTCTGATACTGAATTTGGTTCAACTTGTGAAATGGTTTATAATTTCATCCAATTTTTAGAACAAACTTCTCTGATTGATAAAACAATTGGAACTTGCTTATACACTGGAATTTTAACTGACTCAGGTTCGTTCAGATATCCAAAAACAACAGGTAAAACACACCGAATAGTCGCGGAATTAATCGATTTAGGTGTTGAAAATACCAATATTCCAAACTTACTTTTCGACAATAACTCCTACAATCGCCTTCAATTGCTAGGAAGAGCTCTTCAAAACATGAAAGTGGTAGAAAAACACCACACTTCCTACATTTCTTTAACCCAAGACGAATTAGATGAATTTCATCATATAAAAGGAGATACGGAAGGAATTGTAAATTATGGATTGACTATTAAAGGAATTGTATTTGCCGCAATATTTATAGAAAATAAAGAGGAAAAAATCATTAAAATATCGTTCCGTTCCCAAGGTAATTTTGATGTCAATCAATTTGCAAGAGATCACTTTAGTGGCGGTGGACACATCAATGCGGCAGGAGGAAAATCAGAATTAACATTGCAAGAAACTATCAATAAATTTGAAGAATTAATAACTCAAAATATAAATTTAAATGAAACTAATTAATAAAATAGTACTGTTACTCATAATAGTATTATTCGTTTTGAGTTGTAGTCAACAAAAAGCGAGAAGACCTATTTCTCAATCTTCAGGAACTTTTATGAGAGAATCTGCAGAAAGAAACAAGAAGTTAATTGCTTCAGAAGAGTCTAAAATCGATTCTATAATAAAAAGCAATCCCGACTCCAATTATATCTCCTCAAAAAAAGGATATTGGTATATGTATGAAAGTAAAAATGATCAAGATACTTTAAGACCTCAAAAAGGAGATATTGCCTATTATGATTATGAAATAAAAGATTTGAGAGGAAATATAATTTATTCAGAATTGGAATTAAAACCACAAGAATATCATGTGGATAAAGAACAAAAAATAATAATTGGACTTCGAAACGGAATTAAATTGATGCACAAAAAGGAAAAAATAACTTTCTTATTTCCATCCCACGTTGCCTATGGATACCATGGTGATGAAAAAAGAATTGGCGCCAATCAACCAATTATTTGTACCGTGACTTTAAACGATTTTAAACCTGAAAATAGTAAACCAAAAGAAAACAAAACTGAAACAAATGAAAAAGAGAATTAGTTTATTTTTAGTACTTATTTTAACCTTTATTTCTTGCAAAGAGAACCACAGTAATTTAAAAGACGGTTTGTATGCAGAAATTGAAACCAATAAAGGAACAATACTTGTTCAATTGGAATTTGAAAAAACACCAATAACGGTTGCTAATTTTATTACACTTGCCGAAGGAAGCAATAATTTTGTTAACAACGATATAAAGGGCAAACCTTTCTACAATAACTTGAAATTTCACCGAGTTATTGCCGATTTTATGATTCAAGGTGGTGATCCACTAGGAGACGGAAGCGGTGATACCGGTTACAAATTTAAAGATGAAATTACCGACTTACAATTTGATAAAGGAGGTGTTTTAGCAATGGCAAATTCAGGTCCAGCAACCAATAGCAGTCAGTTTTTTATTACTCACAAAGAAACGCCGTGGCTAAATGGATTGCATACAATTTTTGGACATGTAGTTGAAAACGGAATGGAAACCGTTAATAAAATTGTGCAAAATGACGATATAAAATCGATAAAAATAATAAGAAAAGGTGTTGCTGCAATGAATTTTGATGCGGTAAAAGTATTTAGTAAATATTTTACAAATGAAGAACAGAACTTGAAAAAACAAGATTTGATTGACGCTCAAACAAAAAAGTTCTATTTAGAAAAATACAAACCTGTAATAGATGCAAAAATTGCCTTTTTCAATAAATTAAAAGAAACTTGCTTCACTACTAGAAGTGGTTTACAATTTGCCATTGTAAAAAAAGGAACTGGAAAAAAACCAACTCCAGGAACTGATATATTAATCAATTATTCTGGTTATCTTGAAGACGGGAATTTATTTGACACCAGTTTAGAAAATGTTGCAAAAGACTTTGGGAAATTAGACAAACAAAGAGCCGATACCAATCAATACCTTCCAATTCCTTTTCAAGCGGGTAAAAAAGATGGAATGATTCCTGGTTTTATTGAAGGAATTGAAAACATCTCTTTTGGAGACAAAGCCGTATTGTTTATTCCTGCTAAATTAGGGTATGGTGAAGCCGGTGCAGGAAATGTAATTCCACCCAATGCCAATATCATATTCGAAATAGAATTATTAGAAAAATAACCATAAAAATAAATTGGGAATAAACCTGAAATCCCAGCAATTAGCAAAAAAGTAAGGATATATTAAATCAAAATAAAATGAAATTTAAAGTATTATTTTTATTATTCTTTGGAATTACAACTTCCATTTATGCACAAAAAGTAAAGAAAGTAGTTGGCACAAAATTGCCCTCTACTTCGGTTCAAAAACCAAATACGAATTCGAACGAAGGAATATTTGTAAATTTTGAAACATCAAAAGGTAAAATTGTTTTGATTCTGGAATACAAAAAAGCACCTGTAACTGTTGCAAATTTTATTTCTTTAATTGAAGGAACAAACACATTTGTTACTGATGAAAAATTGAAAGGAAAACCTTTTTACAATGGATTAAAATTTCACCGAGTAATTAAAGATTTCATGATTCAAGGTGGTGACCCTGCTGGAAATGGTTCAGGTGGAGCTGGATATAGCTTTAAAGATGAATGTCTTCCTGAATTAATTTTTGATAAAGGTGGGATTTTGGCTATGGCCAATTCTGGTCCTGCAACCAATAGCAGCCAGTTTTTTATTACTCATAAAGATACGCCTTGGTTGAATGGAAAACATACTATTTTTGGACACGTTGTAACCGGAATGGATGTGGTAAATGCCATAATTCAAGATGATGTAATGCAAAAAGTAACTATTTCAAGAGTAGGTGCTGAAGCTAAAAAATTCGATGCTCCTAAAGTATTTGCAGATTATTATGCAAATAAAGCGGGAGATGATGCCAAACAAGCTGCTATTCAAGCAGAAGCAAGAGCAAAACAAGCGGCTATTGATGCTGAAACTAAAAAAGCGTATGATATTAAAATCGCTCCTGTAAAAACAGCTAAAGTTGCAGAATTAGCTGCAATTAGAGCTACAGCTACCAAAACTGAAACTGGATTAGAATACTCTATTATCAAAAAAGGGGCTGGAGTTAAACCTGCTGATGGCGCTAACGTTTATATTCACTATGCGGGTTATCTTGAAGACGGATCACTTTTTGACAGTAGCTATGAAGACGTAAATAAAACCTATGCTAAATTTGACAAAAACAGAGCCGATCAAAACGGATACCAACCCTTTCCTTTCCAATATGGTAAAAAAGACGGTTTGATTCCTGGATTTATCGAAGGATTGAACGCAATGTCTTTCGGAGATAAAGCAGTGGTTTTCATCCCGTCCAAATTAGGTTATGGTGAAAGAGGTGCTGGAAACGTGATTCCACCGAATGCAAATATCATTTTTGAAGTTGAATTATTAGAAGGTATTCCTCCTCCAGTAGCGAAAGAAACTAAATAATTTAAATCATTATCAAATAAAAAAGGTGTTCCAATTGAACACCTTTTTATTTTTAAATCTATTTAGAATTACCCTTTAAATTTCCAGTCAAACTCATCCTTATCATTGATGATAGCACCAATTTCAAATTTTACTACCTCATCAAATTCCGTTTGGAAAATGATCCAATTGTCTTCGTTAAAATAGTTTTCAAAAGTATCAAATTCTTCTTGAGTAAATTTGATAATTCCTTTAGTAGAAAGACCCGATTTTACATCACTAATTTTTTTTCCAATTATTTTATTTTCAAATAGTTTTATCTCGGAACTTGAAGCAACAATGTACCCCAATTTAAAGTCTTCCTCCTTATAAAAAGTCAAGCGCATTTTAAGAGAATTGTAGGAAAAAATGACATTATCATCTTCGTCTTTGTAATTTCTATTGGGTTTCCCGTAAAGAGCAATTACATCATTTTGTTTCATTCCGAAAACGAGTTGGTCAATTCCGTGTTTTAAATTTATTTTCATAATTTATTTTTTTACCACTACTCTACTCCATCGAACCGCTCTGGTACTTGTGGGTCGTATAATGGACATTTGAATTCTTCTAAAGCTGACACTAAGACATCCATGTCAGCTCCTTGGGTTCCGTAACAATCAATTTTTATGCTTTGTGGCGTGGTTCGAACGTGAAAAGCACCGGGACCGTTGTTGTTTTTCCAACTGTTTTCATCTACACGTTCCCATTTGGAGAAAAGTGAATTTATTCTATTAAGAATTACCGTTGTGGGCAATTCTTCTAGACCTTCAATCGGTTTTTCTTCAGCAATAGCTTCATAAACCAAATGATTGTTTAGGTAAATTCCTTCTTGGTAAATCCAAAATACTAATTCGTACATTGAAAAAAAGTTTAAAGTTTAAAGTTTCTAAAGTTTAAAAGTTGTGTTAAATTGCTATTCATACTCAAAAACTCCGTATTCGCTGGTGATGGTTAATTTTTTGGAATCCGACGCTACAACTCTTCCTACTATTTGAGCGTCAACATGAAATGACTTGGAAATAGCAATGATATCATTGGCAACCGCTTCAGGAACATACAATTCCATTCGGTGGCCGCAATTGAAAACTTGGTACATTTCTTTCCAATCAGTTCCTGATTGCTCTTGAATTAATTGAAATAAAGGCGGAACTGGAAACAAATTGTCTTTAATCACATGGACATTACCCACAAAATGCAACACTTTTGTTTGTGCACCACCGCTACAATGCACCATTCCGTGAATAGAATCTGAATTGTATTTTTCTACTATTTTTTTGATAATTGGAGCGTAGGTTCGCGTTGGTGATAAAACCAATTTTCCGGCATCTATGGGAGCATTTTCAACGGCATCGGTCAATTTTACTTTTCCCGAATAAACCAATTCATTA
>Ga0114975_10002932_pt1 | contig 11542 bp, 8 predicted proteins | sample S_130626_EF_Meta_FD_87031 | JGI IMG/M metagenome (GOLD analysis project Ga0114975, IMG submission 87031) | Freshwater microbial communities from Lake Simoncouche, Canada to study carbon cycling - S_130626_EF_MetaG | ecosystem: Environmental > Aquatic > Freshwater > Lake | place: Lake...
CTCCTTCCAAGTGCGCATGGCAGCACGTTGCACCGCTTCATAAGCAATTTTGCGAGCCATCCCACGATCGGTAAGTTCTAAGAGAACAGCCTGGCTTCCATAGAGGCCATGAGTGAGTTCCATATTACGGGCCATATTTTCAGGATAGATCTGGAGTCCCTCAACAAGCTTTGTGAGAAGATGCAACATATAATCAAGCAAGGTGCATGAATCGGGCAAAATAATCCGCTCCACGCTGCTATGACTAATATCGCGTTCATGCCAGAGTGCCACATTTTCCATGGCAGCTTGAGCATTGCCACGCAAGATACGAGCTAGTCCGCAGAGACGTTCACCCGTAATAGGATTCCGTTTGTGAGGCATCGCAGAACTTCCTTTTTGACCTTCACTAAAATATTCTTCAACTTCTAAAACTTCGGTACGTTGAAGGTGACGGAATTCTGTAGCCCAGCGGTCAATGCTACAACCAACAAGGGCCACCGTAGTCATAAACTCAGCATGGCGATCACGCTGTAATATTTGTGTTGAAAGGGCTGCAGGTTTCAGGCCGAGGCGGTGACAGACGTAGGCCTCTACTCGTGGATCTAAATGAGCATGTGTGCCGACAGCACCGCTGAGCATGCCGATAGCCACGCGCTCACGCATCTGTATGAGGCGTTCTTTTGCACGACTCAATTCATCGTACATCACCCCTAACTTCAATCCAAAGGTGATTGGTTCAGCATGAATTCCGTGACTTCGACCGATTGTTGGAGTGAATTGATGTTCTAGAGCGCGCTTTGCAACAGCTCTTTGGAGTAAGTTGATTTCTTCTAAAAAAAGACTGATTGATTCGCTCATTTGTACCGCAAGGGTCGTATCAAGGAGATCCGAAGAGGTGAGACCCCGATGAATCCAACGTGCCGGATCTCCAACATAGGAAGCGACATTTTCTAAAAAAGCAATCACATCGTGGTTGGTGCGTTTTTCAATTTCTGCAATCGCCTCACGTGAAAAAGCTCCTTTTTCTCGAATGATTACAGCATCTTCGCGAGGAATAATGCCGAGCTCTGCCATTCCTTCACAGGCTAAGATTTCGATCTCAAGCCAAAGTTCATATTTGCGCTGCTCTGACCAAAGCGAGCGCATTGTAGGTCTGCTATAACGTTCAATCATAAAGGGACCTAATATAATCCATTTACTTTAAAATAACACAAAATTCACTTACTTATGAAACAAGGCTTGTCTCATTATTTCGATCGGTGGATCTTGTTCAAACCAGATTTGAAAAGCTAATGCTCCCTGATACAAGAGCATGGAGAGTCCATTAGTGGCCTGAGAACCTGCTTGGAGTGCCGATTTCATCAAGGGGGTTGTTGTGGAAGAGTAGACGATATCATAGCAATATTGATCCTCATTAAACAAATGAGGTGAGATGAGAAGAGGATCATTCTCACTCATCCCAACCGAAGTGGCATTCACAATAAGATCAACGTGAGGCATGACCGAGGCAATGCCAGCATCGCTTAATTCCACTGTATGAATGGGAATGGTGCCCTTGGAAAATTGGGAAAGTCTTTCCACCTCTGCTGTTAGAGTCTCTGGGGTTCGGCTTGCTACATAGAGTTCCAAACAACCCCCTAAAATACATTGAGCTGCAATGGCCCTCCCAGCACCACCACTCGCTCCTAGAATCAGAATGCGCTGAGACGGAAGCAGTAAATTCCATTCCTCTTTAAGTGCTGTGACAAAACCGGGACCATCGGTGTTGTAACCAAATAACTTTTCATTACGAATGGAGATCGTATTAACTGAACCTAAAAAGGTAGCTTGGTCGCTCACTTTATGAAGGTAGGGGAGAATAGCCCTTTTGTGAGGGAGCGTAATGTTGAGTCCAAGAAATCCAAGGTGAACAAGCTTTTGAAGTGTTAGGTCAAGTTCTTCTGGCCTCACTTCAATAGAAATGTAGTTGTAAGGAAGCCGAGCTTCCTGAAGTGCTGCATTCTGCATAGGGGAAGAGATCGAATGAGCTACAGGAAACCCAAGAAGAGCATATCTATCTTCTGCTTGGAGAAGTGACAAGGGATCTTTACTAGCGATGAGATCAGATGCCTTTAGAACCGAAGTTGGTAAAGAGGAAAACATTGTTTGTGATTTTCAATGAACCCCCGAAATCTTATAACACTTCAGTATGAAATATTCGGGCTAATCCTCGGAATCGGTGATTCCTCCTTGAAGTTGATCAACCTCTTCGGAAGCACGTGAAAGTTGTTGTATACCAAAAGCAAACTCGCCTTGGAGATCTCTCGACTTTCTATGCATGATTGTATACTGATTTTGATTTTCAGGTGGTATGATCACTCCTTTATCTAAGCCTTCATTAACGACCTCTTTATAGTAATACATAGCACTTTGTATTTCACTAAGAGAAGCCTTAGATTCTTGAATCGTTTCTGAAATAAATCTTGGAAGATCCTCTTCTTGCAATAGTTCAGTTGAATTTAAGGGTCGGTAGAGATGTGTTCTTTGATTTAAGTAATTTGATGCTTCGGTGATGACCTCTTTAGCTCTGTTAAGGAGACGATCTGCTTTTTCGAGTTTTTCTCCCCAGCTAGTAAGCGCATCATGGAGCTTTTCTTCATGGGTAGGTATGATTTCATCATTCTTCAGAAGATCTTGTGAGGAGTTAGTGGAGATAGGAGTAAATTTTTCTAATGGTGAGGAGCCTCTCTTAGTGGGGGATTCCTCTTCTGTAAATTCAGAAGAAGTTGTGTCAATGGATTGACTACTAGGTGTCACACTTCTATCACTAGGTGTCACACTATGAGGGCTCTGAAGTCCAATGGGCCGAAAAGGAGATGAATTGCTAAGGCTTTCTATCGATTGAGAATTGAAATGACCTATCGCTGGGTTGCTACTAGTTTCGGGTTCTAAAGAGTGTGAACCAGAGTCTCTTGAAATAGAAGTTGTTGGTATTTTTGCATTCATCTAATGAGGTTTTTTTTAATGAGTTCCTGCAAGTAATCGTTGGATCGTTTTCTCCCGTCCTAGGATTTCAAACATTTCGTAGAGACCGGCTCCTACGGAACGTCCACTCACCGCGACGCGTGCAGGATGCACGAGTTCACCAGTTTTTACTCCAAGCTTCGATGCAGTCTCTTTCAACCTAGCCTCAATGGAAGTGGCCTCCCAGTCTTCAAGCAACAATAGAGCCTCTGCTAAAGCTTCTAGGCGGTTATGAGCATCTGGACTTGAGAGATTTTTTGCAACTGCAGTTTCATCATAAGGAAAATCATCGCTGAAAAAACAACGCACCCAATCGGGAAGATCAGGGAGTGATTTGATTTTGGGTTTTACAATGGAGAGCACTTTTTCAAGCATCTCCCAGCTCTCCCAAGTGATACCTGCTTTTTCTAGAAACGGGAGTGCAAGTTCGGTATAACGGGCCAAATCCATATGTAGTAAATATTGGCCATTCATCCAAAAACATTTGTCGACATCAAAAGCAGCACTACGGCGATTGATATTGTGAAGTTCAAAAAGTTGGATTACTTCGGCTGTCTCAAGGATCTCACGATTATCTTTTGGAGACCATCCTAAGAGGGAAAGATAGTTGCGCACTGCTTCTGGAGCATATCCTTCCTGTGGGTAAATTCCCATGTTGGCCCCTTGATCTCGTTTGCTCATTTTACTTCCGTCACGATTCAAGATGAGTGGGGTATGGGCAAAATGGGGAGGCTCTGCCCCAAGAGCTTTGTAGAGTTCCAAATGTTTTGGAGTATTTGAAAGATGATCTTCACCTCGAATGACGTGACTAATCTGCATCTCAATATCATCGACAACGTTGACAAAATGAAAAATCCAAGAGCCATCAGGACGACGGAGTGTAATATCAGGATGAGTTCCAGGATTAGTGAGATCAAACTCAATACTTCCACAAATTAGGTCATGAACGATCACTTTTTGACGCGGGGAGCGAAAGCGGATCGCCCCCTTTTCTTCATAGAGGTGCCCTCCCATCTCCAGACGCTGGAGATACTCTTCGTAAATCGCATTGCGTTCACTCTGATAGTAAGGACCATAGTTTCCTCCTTTTTGAGGACCTTCATCCCAGTCCAACCCTAGCCAATGAAGTCCATTAAAGATGATCTGCTTTGCCTCCTCAGTATTACGACTATGATCGGTATCTTCAACTCTTAGAATAAATGTTCCAGCATGCTTGCGTGCGTAAATCCAGTTAAAAAGAGCTGTGCGAGCACCCCCTACGTGAAGAAGGCCCGTGGGTGAGGGAGCAAAACGAGTGCGAATAGGACGAGTTGGCATAGTTTTGGAAGATAATAGTTCCCTACCAGTAATACAGATCCAAGAACAATGCCAGCTATAACTTGATTTTCCGTTAACCCAAATATTTCATCCTGATCGTGACGAGGAGGCCTCGAAGGCTGATAGAGAACCACCGGCGGTTGGGAGACCGCGGGGGAGACTGCCGGAGACTTCCTTGAGGCAGCCCTGAAAGGGCGAGACGAGCTGGAGCGAGCGAGTCAACGCAGGCGAGTATTTTGACTCAGGGCTGTATGAGTCCCTGCCGCCCAAGTCAAAATGGAGTCTAGCACAGCATCCCACTGACTACCCGGCTTCCTTAGTAGATCAGGATGGAATATTTGGTTTAATCTGCGGGCTAGAAAAAATGATGAACCAATTTCAAGATGAAATGACTCGTTTTTTGTGGGTCGAAGGAGGGTCAGGAGAAAATGTGAATAACTTGCGAGTAACCAGTACCTCAAAAATTGTCTCAACAGTTCTCTTTTTGTGATTGACGGTAGTGTGAAATAGTGGGAGAAAGTGGGGGTAAATGGAGCGAAATGGTTAAATTTACCATTCCTCAAAATTAGTAGTTTATGTCCTCCTCTCTTCCCACATCATTGATTTACGCTGGCACTTTTGAGCGTGTCATGGATGGGAAGCATCGTGTGACCATCCCAGCAGCTTGGTTGGCACAGGGAATTAGCGAATTTCACGCGATTCCAAATCCAAGCGAAGAATGTCTTATTGTGATGCCTCCTCATGAATTTCAAGTGATCGAGGAACGTATTGAACAGAGTGGGGCTGCTGCTCCAGAACGTCGTAAAGCGATTCGACAGTTTTATAGTCGTGCACGTGCTATCTGCGCAGATGCTCAAGGACGGATCCTTTTTTCCGAAGAACAATGTAGTCCACTCCAACTCAAAGGAGAGGTGGTGCTTGTTGGTGGCCGGAGTCGTTTTGAAATCTGGAATGCAACAAGGTGGCATGCAGTTGCTACCGAGGAGCATGATTCTTTCAGAAATATAGCTCATCTCATTGGACTTTAATTTTCTCGAAATATGTCCTTTATTCCACTTCCACGACTCTTTCAATCCTCTCTGTTCCAAAAAATGGAAAGAGAGATGAGTCCTTTCCTCTGGTGCCACGGCCGAAAGTCGTTATCCCTCCCTTCTCACAAGCCATCACCTTCCTTTGATTGTACTAGCGATCGAGTATTTTCTTTGAGAGCACCTTTTCAAAAGAAAGCTGTTCCTATGGCAAAAAAGAAGGAGACCCAAGGGAAGATGGATGAGCACAAGCCATTTGTCCATAAATCGGTATTAGCTAAGGAAGTCGTTGATTTTTTGCAACCTAAACCAGGAATGACCATTCTAGATGGAACGCTTGGGGGTGGGGGGCATACCGAGTTGTTTTTAAAAGCAGGAGCAACTGTTATTGGACTCGACCGAGATCCTGAGGCTCTTGCTTTTGCTTCAGAGCGGCTGAAAATATATGGTGACCGTTTTATTCCTAAAGAAGGAAATTATGTGGATGCAGATAAATATCTCTCAGCCATTGGTATTCCAAGAGTGGATGGAATTTTGCTCGATTTAGGAGTCTCTTCCTATCAGCTAGATACTGCTGAAAGAGGATTTTCTTTTCAAAAAGAGGGTCCACTTGACATGCGCATGGGTAATTCTTCTACAACTGCTGCAGACATTATTAATAGCGCCCCTCTGAGTGAGTTGCTTTCTATTTTTCGCAATTATGGCGACGAGCCACGTGCCATGATGATGGCGACACGTATCATTCGAGAGCGTCAGCATCAAGTCATCACAACAACCACACAACTATCATCAATCGTGGCTGCTGGAATGCCTCTAGGACCGCGTCACCCAGCAACACGTATTTTTCAAGCATTACGTATTGCTGTGAATGAAGAGATTAGCCAGCTTGAAGAGGCACTACCTCGACTTTCCAATATTCTAGAGCCAAAAGGACTGATCGGAGGCGGACGTCTGGCAATCATTACCTTTCATTCTCTGGAGGATCGCCCCGTTAAAAGATTCTTTCGTAAACATGCAGCCGTTGAGCTCGATGACCCAACATGGGCAGCACCTCGACCCAATCCCGATCGTATTTTTACTCTTCCTAAAAATTGGTCATTAGAAGCTTCCCCAGAGGAGATCTCCAAAAATCCACGAGCTCGTAGTGCTAGATTACGGATGGCCGAGCACCTTTAAGGATCGATGTTCCTAATAACATTTATTTTTTCTAGCCTGCATATTTCATACAAATCGTGACAGTTTTTTCACCTCCCTATCAAAAAAAGCGATTAATACAACAATGAACCGTCTTCATACACAACCCTCTAATCGTCGTCGGACAAATAATGGTATTGAGGTCCCTTTGCTCGCCCAATGGCTTGTGGTGTTTTTTATGCTCGGCTTGTTAGGTCTCTTTTTTGTCTACCTAAAAAATCAGCAACATGCACTTGGAGAACAGACACGCCTTGTAGAACAAAAAATAACAGAACTACGTGCGCATCATGATGCCCTTAATGCAAAAGTCACTGCACTCACCTCTCGTGGAGCATTACAGCGACGACTCGATGAAAAATATTTGGATCTTATCCCAATTACAGAAACAGCAATCGCAAGAACAAATCCTACTTCTAACTCAAGTGAAGAGAAAGCAATGAGGACGGCTTCATTTCCTTAGCCCGGATATTTCATGCTGAATCGTGACGAGGAAGCTGCAAGGGGAGATGGATTTTTTGTTGAGCTCGAAGTCTCCTCGAGCAGGCGCACGCAGCCTTCATCAGCCTTTATCACTAGCCTTATCCCATCAGCCTTCGCAGCCTCTTCGTCACGATCAGGGTGAAATATCTGGGCTAAACCTTCTTTCCTTCTTTGTAGGTTCCTACTAACATTTAAGGTTGTGCAAAAAAAATTCACCTCTGCAGCACTGGGTCAACGCATTGGATTAGTCTGTTCTTTTGTAGCATTGATTTTTACCTTTTTTGCATTTCGTCTCGTCAATCTTCAGGTGGGAGGACATGAAAAGTTTTCTCATCTTGCAGCAGAAAAGCATGGTGTAAAGCAGCCTATTGCTGCAGTACGAGGAAATATTTTTGACCGACATGGAGAGATCTTGGCAGTCAATGTTCCCGTTCGAACGGTCTATGCAGATGGAACCCATATCAAGGACCCTTTGGCGCTTGCTCATGTAGCAGCTCCTTTTCTTGGTCTTCCAGAAAAAGAATTGGCTCTCAAACTTGCTAGCAAACGTCCTTATGTGGTTATTCGCTCCGGTATTTCTGAATTAGATGCTACCGCAATGATGCGAGCCCTGGAGGAATCGAAACTCTCTGGACTCTACTTACAGCCTGGTTCTGAGCGATCTTATCCTAATGGAAAAATGCTCTCTCATGTGCTCGGTTTTGTCGATCATAGCGGTCATGGAATCGATGGTATTGAACGTACTTTTGACAAAGAATTAGCTGGGCGGGATGGCTATCGTCATATTGAACATGATCGAAAGGGACTTGAAATTGTGCTCTATCGAGGCCAAGAAGAACCAGTAATTAATGGAACCAATATTTATCTCACAATCGATATGGGTCTTCAGGCGATTCTAGAAAAACAGCTTGATAGTGCTATGGAGACCTATAAGCCAGCTGGAGCAACGGCGATTTTAGTAGATCCCAAGACGGGGGAGATTTTAGCAATGGGAAGCCGTCCTAATTACGATCCCAATCATTACAGTGAGGCAACGCCTGAAGAGCTTCGTAATCGTGCTGTTACTGATATGTACGAGCCGGGTTCCGTTTTTAAAGTGGTTGCTGCTTCCGGTGCTATCAATGAAGGAATTGTAACAGAGAACAGTACTATTTTTTGTGAGCATGGGTCTTTTTTATATGGAGGGAAAATTCTTCATGATGCCCATGGAGATTATTTTGGAGATCTTTCTGTGAGGGATGTATTAGTACACTCTTCCAATATCGGTGCAGCTAAGATTGCGATGAAAATGGGAGATACAAAGTATTACGAGTATGTAAGGCGTTTTGGTTTTGGTGAAAAAACCAACATTCCCTTACCTGGAGAAATTTCTGGTCTCGTGAATCCTCCGGCACGCTGGGATAAATTAACTATCACTCGTATGGCCATGGGACATGCCATTGCGGCAACTCCGATTCAAGTGGTCATGGAGATTGCGTGTATTGCCAATGATGGGAAATTGATGGTACCCCAACTCATCCATCATCGGGATCAGGAGAAGGAGAAAATGGAGCCGATAGTGCGCCGTGAGATTATTTCTTCGAAAGTAGCCGAAATTATTAATGGGGCTCTCATCGATGTTGTTGCGCGTGGAACGGCTCAACATGCTAAAATGGACGGGTACTCCGTTGCTGGAAAAACTGGAACAGCACAAAAAATTAATACGCATGGTGGTTACTTAGAGGGGCGTTACATCGTCTCCTTTGCTGGCTATTTTCCGGCTGAAAAACCACGGATTGCTGGTCTTGTTGTGATTGACGATGCTCGTATTGGAAGTATTGCAAATTTTGGAGGTCTTGTGGCTGCCCCTATTTTTTCGAAAATCGGAGAAGCTTCCGCACGTTATCTTGACCTGCTTCCAAGCTCAACAGGAGCTTCAGTAAGTAAAGAAAATGCTTCATCCCCTTCTTCAAGTATTCCTAAAGTGGAAGCCCCTTAACCCGGATATTTCATACCGATTCTGCTGCGTCTTGCGAACACCTGATGGATACTGAGTCAGCCTCCTATTTTGACTTGGACAGTAGGGACTCCACCAATCCGGTATCACCATCCTTCGTCCTTCTTGTGCTAATAAGCTTTGCACGGCGCCTCATGACACTTCAGTATGAAATATTCGGGTTAATTTTTTTTCTATGATTTTACAAGATCTCCTCTCCTTTACAGAAGTTATTTCAATGAGTGGTCCAGCTGATGTTGGATCGACTCTTGACATCAAGCAGCTCTGTTTTGATTCACGAAAGGTACTACAAGGGTCGCTGTTTTTTGCATTGCCGGGTACTCACAAAAAAGGGAGCACTTTTGTGCAAGAGGCAATGGAACGAGGAGCTGCAGCTGTGGTGAGTGAAGAAATAATCAATCAAAATTCTCAATGTAAGGTTCCATTCATTTGTGTTCCCAATGCTCGACGCTCCATGGCTGATCTAGCGTGTGCATTTTATCATTTTCCGAGTCAAACATTATCTCTCTGTGGCGTTACAGGAACTAATGGGAAGACAACCTCAAGTTTGCTGGTGCGTCATATTTGTGAAACTAATGGACGTGCGTGTGGTCTTCTTGGAACCATAGAATATGTTTTACCAGGACGAGTCGAAGAGGCCTCTCATACAACACCTGAATCCATTGGAATTCAATCGATGCTTGCAGAGATGAGGGGCGGGGGATTTAAGGGAGTTGCTATGGAGGTTTCAAGTCATGCTCTTTCCCAAGAAAGAGTAAGAGGAATCGAATTTGATGTTGCCATTTTTACAAATCTTACACAAGACCACCTTGACTATCATGGATCGATGGAGGCTTATTTTAATGCCAAGGCAGCGCTGTTCGAATCCCTTCCCTATCAAAAAACAAAACGAGGACGTGCTGTTATTAATGGAGACGATCGTTATGGACGTTTGCTCTTAGACCGTTTGGAGAAACTCCCCATCAAAGTTCCCACGATCACGTATGGACAATCGAGTGGAGTTGATTTTCGTGCGACCAATATTGAGTATACTCCGAGCGGTACCATTTTTTGTTTAGAAGCTCGAAAAAGAAGCTACTTAGTGAGATCCCCATTGATTGGGATTTTTAATGTTTATAATGTTTTAGGAGCACTTGCCTCTGCTAGCTCTATGGGTTTAGAACTCCGTCGTGCGATTAAAGCACTTGAAACAGCACCGCAAATTCCAGGGCGCTTACAACGAGTGGAGGGAAAGAAAAATTATCAAGTCTTTATTGATTATGCTCACACCCCTGATGCTCTTGAAAATGTTCTTCGTTCTTTACAGTACTTGCGGCCTGGTCGTCTTGTGGTTGTTTTTGGATGTGGGGGGGATCGCGACCGTGGCAAGAGGCCGCTCATGGCAGCTGCAGCAGAACGCTATGCAGATCACATTATCGTCACTACTGATAATCCACGCGGGGAGGATCCTACGGCGATTATCAAAGAAGTGACTCAAGGATTTAGACAACAAAAATATTGCTGTATCTGCGATCGACGGGAGGCCATTTCTAGAGCTATCGAACAAGCATTGCCATATGATATTATTGTTATTGCTGGTAAGGGCCATGAGACCTACCAAGAGGTGAATGGAGTGCGATCTCCTTTTGATGATGCTAAGGTAGCCCAACGAGCAATGCTTCTGAATCAAAGGCCTGAACCCGAGAAGTGGAGCTAGCCCGGATATTTCATACTCAATCTATTACGGCTTGTGGAAAGTTCACTATTACTGCGTTGGTCGCGAGTTGTTATGAAGGGAGGCAGTAGGAACTCATACAGCCCGGCATCACAATCCTTCGCCCGTCTTGAAGTAATGGACTTTGCACGCCTCCTCATTTTATAAACACAATAAAATCTTTTACGTTCTTCTCTTAAATTTTGCTTCTTCTAATCCTATGGATCCTACCTCCCTTTCTCAAATAGCTGCTTGGTGTGGTGCTGAAATTCTTAGCGGTAATCCTGAGGCTCTTGTATCTGGGGTTTCTCATGACACACGTCATATTAAAATGGGTGAACTCTACATTGCACTGCGTGGAGAGCATTTTGATGGCAATGTTTTTATGAAGGAGGCTCAAGAAAAGGGAGCTCTCGGAGTGCTCTGCGATGGATCCCCACCACAGAATCTTCCCTCTGATTTTGGAGTGTTACGCGTGACTGACACTCTTCAAGGATTGAGATCCCTGGCAACAGCATGGCGTGGAGCGTTATCTCTGCGATCGGTTGTCTTAACGGGAAGCAATGGAAAAACAAGCACTAAAGATTTCACTACTGCACTGTTAAGTTTTTTTCTTAAGGTTACTTCTACTCAAGGTAACTATAATAATCACATCGGGCTTCCTCTCTCGATTTTAAGGGCTTCTAAGAGTGATCGGGTTGCAATATGGGAAATTGGAATGAATCATGCTGGTGAAATAGCTCCTTTGGCTTCCATTGCTAGGCCAGACATAGGGATCATTACTAATATTGGAACTGCTCACATCGGTTTTTTGGGATCACGAGAGGCCATTGCCCAGGAAAAAGGAAA
>Ga0114975_10002937_pt1 | contig 11532 bp, 9 predicted proteins | sample S_130626_EF_Meta_FD_87031 | JGI IMG/M metagenome (GOLD analysis project Ga0114975, IMG submission 87031) | Freshwater microbial communities from Lake Simoncouche, Canada to study carbon cycling - S_130626_EF_MetaG | ecosystem: Environmental > Aquatic > Freshwater > Lake | place: Lake...
ACATCAGTACTTTGTTCAAAAAGGCAAATCAATCTATGAAGAGCTAAGTCAATTCGACGAAGCTGCTGAAGAAGAATTAGATGAAGAAGTCGAAGAAGACTTAGACGAAGGCTTTGGCGATTCCGCTAGCCATGATTTCGAAGATGAAGTTATTGCTAACGAAGAAGACCTAGAAGACGAAAGTTTATTCGGTGAAGCCGATGACAACGAAGATCCAATGGCAGCTGATGAACCAACAGACGACGAAGCTACGGCTGACTTGGCTATGGGCGATGCTGAAGGCGGAGAAGGTGCTCCAGCAGGTGCTGAAGGCGCAGCCGAACAACTAGACGTTGCTACAGACGCACTAGAAGAATTAAAAGCATTTTTTGCTGAACTAACAGGTGATGCGCCAGCTATGGGTGGCGATGAGCCAGCTATGGACGACATGCCTCCAATGGGTGACGAACCTAAAGCTGAAGGTTATCGTGCATTCGGTGAAGCAACAACTTTAAAAGCTGTTAGCAAGCCAACACACGGCGACAATGGCGCAAATACTAAGAGTCCAGTAGGTAATGGTCCTAAAGTAGGCGGCAATGGCGCTAAAGCAGTTAACTTCACAGGCGAAGCTGGTGCAGGTCAAGCTACTCCGAGTAGCAAGACTGATGACATGGGCAACGTAAACAAAGTTGGCAATGCTAAGGCTCCAGCTCCAAAAGGCGTAAGCGTTCCTAAGAACGGTGATGCCGCTAGCAATAAAACTAGCCCAGTAGCAAAGAGTTAATTAAATGGCATACTTACCATTAGTAGAATCATTGACATACGATCAAGCAAAGATGAAAACGCAGATCGTCGAAAATGCTACGGGTGGCAAAGATCTCTACATGGAAGGCATTTTCATTGAAGGTGGTGTACGCAATCATAATCAGCGTGTATATCAAGTCAATGAAATTGCCAAAGCATGTTCTGCCATTTCAGAAAAAATTAAAAATGGTTACAGTGTGCTCGGCGAAGCTGATCACCCTGATGACCTACAAGTTAACTTAGACCGTGTTTCACACATGATTACAAACATGTACATGAATGAAAACACTGGTATAGGTAAATTAAAAATCCTACCAACACCAATGGGTAAAATTGTCGAAACTCTGCTGTCAAGCGGAGTTAAACTTGGTGTTTCGAGTAGGGGGTCAGGCAACGTCAATGAATCTGGTGGCGTTTCTGATTTTGAGATAGTCACGGTTGACATCGTGGCCCAGCCAAGTGCTCCAAACGCATATCCAAAAGCTATCTATGAACGTGTTATGCACGATCGTAGACGCGGCGCCCTATGGGGTGTTGCGGAAGCATCCAGATATGACAATAAAGCACAAAAATACCTCAAGGAAGAGGTTCTCAGGTTCATCAATAACCTAAATAAAAATTAAGGGGAATAAAGATGAGCGGAATTAAAGAACTATTTGGTAATGAGGTTTTATCTGAGGAAGTTCAAAGTCAACTACAAGAAGCTTGGGACGTACAACTAAAACAAATCAACGAAGCTGTGGAAGCAAATCTTCGTGAAGAGTTCAGTCAACGTTATGAGCACGACAAAGGTCTTATTGTAGAGGCAGCGGACAAAATGATTTCCGAAGCGATTCGTAAAGAACTTGAAGAATTAGCAATTGACAAACGTGAACTTGTAGAAACGAAAGTGGCATACAAGAAGCAGGTTAAAGAACATGCTAAACTTTTAAACAAGTTTGTTTTAGAAGCACTAGCTAAAGAAGTTAAAGAACTCAGAGAAGACCGTACTACACAAAAAACAAACTTCGAGAAACTTGAAGAATTTGCTCTTAAGAAACTAAGCAACGAACTACGTGAGTTGAAAGAAGATGAAGACAAATTAGTTAAGGCTCGTGTCGACCTAGTAACCGAAGGTCGCAAAGTAATAGCTGAAGCAAAAGCAAAATTCATTAAAGAAGCAGCCGTTAAAGCTGAAAAACTTCTAGGTGAATCATTGCGTAGCGAAATTACACAACTACGTGAAGACATTCAAGTAAGTCGTGAAAATGCATTTGGTCGTAAGATCATGGAAGCATTTGCCGGTGAATTCATGGCAAGTGGCTTTGCTGACGGTACACAAGTTAAGAAACTTAGTGACAAGCTAACAGTTTTAGAATCTAAATTAAGCCAAGCTACTAAAGTAGCGACGTCTAAAGATGTTGAAATTGTCAAAGCACAAACTAAGGTTCGCATTGCTGAAGATGCCGTAAAGCGTCAAAGTATCATGCAAGAGTTGGTAGCTCCGCTAGGTAAAGAAAAGCGTGAGATTATGCAAGATTTGTTAAAAACAACGAAAACTGAAAGTCTTCGTGAGTCATATAACAAATACTTACCAGCTGTTTTAAATGAAACAGCAGCCAAGCCAACAGGCAAAGCTGTAATTTCCGAAAGCACAACATCGCAGAAGACTGCGGTTACAGGCGATAAAGCTTCTAGTGATAACACTGCTCCGGCAGATATAATTTCACTAAGAAAATTAGCCGGAATTGGAAAAATTTAAGGAGACGATTATGTCTGAAAAACTTTTCGAAGCCCAGAACTGGACTGCAACTAAAGACGTTCTACTAGAAGGCTTGAATGGCAACCGTAAGGCTGTTATGGAATCTGTGTTAGAAAACACAAAGAAAAATATTATGGAATCTGCTAGCGCAGGTGCCACACAAAGCGGTAACATCGCTGTTCTTAACAAGGTAATTTTACCTGTTATCCGTCGTGTTATGCCTACTGTTATTGCCAATGAGATCATTGGTGTACAACCAATGACTGGCCCAGTTGGTCAAATTCACACATTGCGTGTACGTTATGCTGAAACTGCAGCTGGTGTTACAGCAGGTAGCGAAGCATTGAGCCCATTCAACATTGCTAAAGCATATTCCGGTAACGGCGATGCTGGCAATCCAGGCCCAGATTCAACAGCTACAATGGAAGGTGCTATTGGTAAGAAGTTAAGCATCCAGATCTTGAAGCAAACTGTTGAAGCTAAAACACGTAAAATGTCTGCACGTTGGACATTTGAAGCCGCGCAAGATGCACAAGCAATGCACGGTCTAGATGTTGAAGCAGAAATTATGGCTGCTTTGGCTCAAGAAATTACAGCTGAAATCGACCAAGAGTTGCTAGGTAAACTACGCACTCTAAGTGGTACAGCAGTACACACATTTGACCAAGGTAACAGTGGTACAGACTTCACAGGTCAACCTACATTCGTTGGTGACCAACACGCTGTATTGGCAATCATGATTAATGATGTTGCTAACCGTATTGCTCAGCGTACACGTCGTGGCGCTGGTAACTATGTTGTTGTTAGCCCAACAGCATTAACAGTTCTACAAAGCGCAACAACTAGTGCGTTTGCTCGTACAACAGAAGGTACTTTCGAAGCTCCAACAAACACTAAATTTGCTGGTACATTGAATAGTTCAGTTCGTGTTTATGTTGACAGCTATGCTGATTCAACTTCACCAATCTTGGTTGGTTACAAAGGTCCTAACGAAATGGATGCGGCAGCTTTCTATTGCCCATACATTCCATTGATGAGTTCTGGTGTAGTATTAGATCCATCAACAATGGAACCAGTAGTTTCTTTCATGACACGTTATGGTTATGTTGAACTAACAAACACAGCAAGCTCTTTGGGCAACGCTGCCGATTACCTAGGCAAAATTGCTATGGGTGACGCTAAGTTCTTCTAAATCGAAATTCGATTTACAAACTTACAAAAGGGCTCTTCGGAGCCCTTTTTGTTCTATAAATATTCATATGTTTAAAACAGTAAATCAAGAAGTTAAATTAGAACGCATGTCTATATGTAAACAATGCGAATCATTTCAAAGTAGTATGTCTACTTGTCGACAATGCGGATGTTATATGCCTGCCAAGGCTACTTTTGCTAGTAGTGAATGCCCGGATAAAAAATGGACAAAGTCTCCTGCCGGCGAAAATCTAATAAATAAGATAGAGGAAATGATTCTCGAAAGCTGGAATAAACAATAATGGCAGACTTATATACCAAGTTACATGGTACAACTACTGATAGATTTAAAATAGGCTTAAAAAACCAACGAGTTACATTGTCTGGCACAACAGTTAACACAGCAACAACGGAATTATTAGACAGAGATGGATTAAAATACACTGTGGAATCCACAGTATTCTTTACAGCATATATTGTTGGTAAAGGAACTAATGTAGCCGCTTATGAAATAAAAGGTTGCTACTTACAAGGAACCACAACAATATCTGGTTATGTCACGGACACTTATGTTGATACTAGTAATTTTACAGAGCCAACAATAAGTTTTGATTCAGATGGCGACATTACAGTGACATGTACAGGTGTAGGTACTGATGTTATAAATTGGACAGCAGTCATTGATTTTGTTTCAATATAAGAAAGTAATATGGCAATTAAAGTAAATCATTCAACAGAAACATTAACTCCAGAAGGCGGCGTACTAGAGATCAATGCTCAGGGTGCGTTAAAACTGCCAATTGGTGATTCTACTCAACGTCCCTTGGGATCAGAAGGTCAATTTAGATATTCAAATGAGCTGTTTAATCCTGAATTCTTCGACGGAACTAATTGGCAATTACTGACAAATAAAGTATATGTAGACAGTCAAATAACACAAACAGATAATGATCTTACAAATACAATTAACAATTTACAGTTGAATGATCTCACTGATGTAACGGTTACAAGTCCTGTCACAGGCGAAGTGTTGGTATATGACACTACCATTGGACAATTTAGAAGTCAGGCCAATGTGCTAACACCTATAACACGAAACTTTATGGGCGATGGAACAACATTGGAGTTTGACATTCAAACTAGCGTAAGTAGTCCAAATTTATTGGTAGTATCTATTAACGGTATTACTCAAGAACCTTATTATAGTTACGCTATTATAGATGGCACTACACTTACATTTGATGAGGCGCCTGCGGAAAGTGATAGAATTCAAGTTCGTATTCTTAGAAGTAACACAACCAGTGACAGACCTAGACCAAAAGTAACTAATATATCCTACAGCACAATAGGTGCATATACAACAATTTCTATAGTATGTTTAGATATAACATACGGAACCGGCGCCAAAATTGGTGGCCAAGCAATTACTAGGATAGATTATCCCAGTGAAAATATTCTTCAACTTATGGTTGAAACAAGTCAAGTAATGGGCTCCTTGTGGAACTCAGTACAAGATTTGACACTGATAGATGTCAGTGGCAATGAATATGTTTATAAAAATTTAATAAATTACGGCGCAACAAAACCTCAGTTTACAGACAGCACATCATATATTGGGCGATTTAGAGGTGGAGACAGTATTAATTTTCCAATTGGAGTAAATAATACTACAAGTATTAATATACAGCCTGCAAATTCAGGCGAATCCGCAATTAGCTGGTTATCAGTAAGCGGAACAAGTATCGTAGGTAATGCTCCTAATAACAGCAGTCCTAGTCGATATGAAATCACAATAGTAGCCAGTGACGGTCTTATTAACATTACTAAGAACTACTGGCTATTAGTCATATGAACTTATCCAAGTTGGCGGCACCAAACTTAAAAATGCCAAGGAGTTGACAAGATGCCATTGATAAAGTTGAGATCCAGTTCTTTAACCGATAGCGTAGATTTACGTGGAGAACCAACTACATCTAGTCAATATTCCGAAATTGCTACAACAGAATTTGTAACTCAAGAAGTTGCTAATTTAGTTGGTTCTGCTCCAGAGTTACTTAATACTCTAGCAGAGTTAGCGCAGTCTTTAGGTTCAGACTCAAATCAAGCCTGAGGATTTCATTAGAAATCCAATATTAAGGATAATAAAATGCCATTAATTAAAGCCCGGTCAAGTTCGATTATGAACAGTGTTGACCTACGTGGTCAACCAACAGCAGAAACGGCAGCACAGAACGTTAATACTACTCAATTGGCTAGTACTGCTTATGTTCGATCAGCGATTGCAGATTTAGTTGGATTAACTCCAAGTTTATTAAATACGTTAGAAGAATTAGCATTAGCTATTAACAACGACGAAGCGTTTTCCGTAACGGTTGCAAATAGTATTGCTACAAAATTACCAAAAGATGGTAGCCAAGCAATGACAGGTAACTTGACATTGTCAGGTGCACCAGTAAACAACTTACATGCAACAACAAAACAGTACGTTGACGATTTAGTCGACGCACAAATGATCTACAGTACAGATGATGTTGCTGAAGGTTCAACTAACTTATACTACACACAGGCTCGTGTTCGTAGTACAATAAGTTTAATTTCAGATAATGAAACTGTTTTAGACTATGACCAAAGCACTGGTCAATTTACATACAACCATCCAACTAGTGATGGTGTGTTAGAAGGTGCCACAAACTTATACTTCTCAAACGCTCGTGCTCGTAGTGCTATTAGCATGAACAGTGATGACGGTACACTTCTTTCTTATAGCAGTGGTACTGGCGTAATTACTTTTACAACTCCTGACACTGATAAAGTTGTTGAAGGCGCGACCAATTTATATTTCACAACTACTCGTGCTCGTAACGCAGTAAGTTCTGGTGCAAATATTTCCTATGATTCAGCAACAGGTGTTTTTAGTACTCAATCCGCTGTTTGGAGTGTTAACACACAAACGCACGACGTAGTATTAGACACAGATGACATCAATGAAGGTTCAGCAAATCAATATTTCACAGCCGCTCGCGCAGCCAGTGCAATCTCATTGACAACTAATGATTCAAACATTTTGTCATACAGCAACGGTGCATTTACATTTGTTAAGCCAAATACAGATGCAATAGCAGAAGGCGCAACAAACTTATACTACACTAACACTCGTGTACGTGCAGCTGTAAGCGCAAGTGGCGACATTACTTATAATGGCGCAACTGGTAACTTTAGCTATTCAACACCAACAACTGATGGTGTAGCAGAAGGTTCAACAAACTTGTATTTCACTAATACTCGTGCCCGTGGTGCTATTAGTATAACAAGTGATAATACAGACGTTTTAGATTATGATTCAGCAACAGGTGTGTTTACATTCAGCTTAGGTAGTCAGACAACTGATGACGTAGCAGAAGGTACTACTAACAAGTACTACTTAGACAGCCGCGCCCGTGCTAGTATTAGCACAGCAGGTTGGGCTAATTTAAGTTACAATGATAGCACAGGCGTTATCACAATTGCCGCTCCAGATACAGATGATGTAACAGAAGGCGCAACAAACTTATACCACACAACAACTCGTGCTCGTAATGCAGTAAGTGCTACTCAGTCAAGTGGTGATGGCACATTCAGCTATGACAACACAACTGGTGTATTCACATTTGTTGGTTCAGATGATACTGATTATCGTGGCGCAGTTAGCGCATATCGTGCCAGCGGTGATGGTGATTTACAGTATGACAGCGCAACTGGTGTATTCACATACACAGGTCCAAGTTCAGCTGAAGTTCGTGCTCACTTCAGCGCCACAACAAGTGGTACTGGTTTTGGTGGCCTAACATATGACAGCGCAACTGGTGCGTTCACATTTGCTAAAGTTACAGCTACTGATGTTCGCGGTAACCTAAGTGCTACAACAAGTGGTTCAGGCCACGGTGGTTTATCTTATGATAGTGGTACAGGTGTTATTACATTTGCTAAAGTTACTAGTGCTAATGTTCGTGGTGAAATCAGTGCAACATCAGCTAGTGGCGTAACATATGACAGCGCAACTGGTATTATTGCTTTAGCAAGTATCCCTAATAGTTCAATGACAAACAGCAGTATCACAATCAACGGTGCTACTATTGCTTTGGGCGCCAGTGATACATTAGATACTGATGACATTGCTGAAGGTACTACAAACAAGTACTGGACACAAGCACGTTTTGACACAGCAATCGCCGCATCTGACACAGGTGATTTAGCTGAAGGTACAAACTTATACTATACACAGGCACGTTTTGACAGCGCATTAGCTGCCAAAGACACTGATGATGTTGCTGAAGGTTCTAACCTATACTTCACAACAACTCGCGCTCGTAACAGCGTAAGTGGTGGTACCGGTGTAACATACACTGCTGGTACAGGTGTTATTGAAATTGGACAAGCAGTTGGTACAACTGACAACGTTACATTCAATGACATGACAATCAGCGGTGACTTAACAGTTCAAGGTACATTAACATCTATTCAATCAACAACAGTTACTATTGCCGACTTGAACATTACATTAGCTGATGGCGCCGCAAACGCTGCCGCTGCCAATGGTGCTGGTTTAACAGTTGCAGGTGCTAGTGCTACTATCACTTACGCAAGTGGTACAGATAGCTGGAACTTTAACAAAGATGTTAGTGTTACAGGTGGTTTAAGTGTAACAACAAGCCTAACAGCTCCTACATTCACTGGTGACTTAACTGGTGATGTAACTGGTAACGTAACTGGTAACGTAACTGGTAACGTAACTGGCGACCTGACTGGTAACGTAACAAGTACAGGTACAAGTACATTCACAACAGTTGATATCAACGGTGGCAACATTGATGGTACAGTAGTTGGTGGTGTAACTCCTGCCGCAGTAACTGGTACAAGCGTAACAGCTACAACTGGTTTCAGTGGTAACTTAACAGGTAATGTAACTGGTAATGTAACTGGTAATGTAACAGGTAATGTTACAGGTAACCTAACAGGTAATGTTACAGGTACAGTTAGCGATATCAGCAATCATGACACAGATGAATTAGACGAAGGTACAACAAACCTATACTACACAGACACACGTAGCCGTGCCGCTCTAAGTGGTGGTAACAGCGGCACAGGTCACGGTAGCCTAAGCTATGACAGTGGCACAGGTGCGTTTACATTTGCCAAAGTTACTTCAAGTAACATCCGTGGCGAAGTAAGTGCAAACAAGGTTAGTGGTGACGGTAATTTCAGCTACAACAGCACAACTGGTGTATTCAGTTACACAGGCCCAAGTGCCGCTGATACTCGTGTTCACTTCAGCGCAGTTGATGCTGGTGGTGACGGTAGTTTCAGTTACGATAGTGCAACTGGTGCATTTACTTACACAGGTCCAAGTGCCGCTGAAGTTCGTACTCACATTAGCGCAACAAATGCCACTGGTGTAACATTTGATTCAGCAACTGGTATTATTGCTTTAGCTAGTGTTCCAAACGCAAGTTTGACAAACAGCAGTATCACAATCAATGGTGCTACTATTGCCTTAGGCGGTAGTGATACTCTAGATACAGATGATATTAGTGAAGGTGCAACAAACGAGTACTTTACACAAGCTCGCGCTCGTACTGCTATTAGTTTAACAACAAGCGATGTAAACACATTAAGCTATGATTCAGCAACTGGTGTATTTGACTTTGACTTGTCAGGTATTGACACTGATGAAGTTCAAGAAGGTACAACAAACTTGTACTACACTGATACTCGTGCTCGTGCTAGTATTAGCTCAAGTGGTTGGGGTAACCTAAGTTATGATGATGCCACTGGTGTTATTACAATTACTGCTCCTGACACTGATGATGTAACAGAAGGTACTAATTTGTACTTTACTAATACTCGCGCACGTGCAGCAGTTAGTTTAACAACTGACAACAGTGATGCATTAGCTTATAATACTTCAACTGGTGTATTCACATTCACATTGTCAACTGTTAACACAGATGAAATTGCTGAAGGTCCAACAAACTTGTACTTTACAACTGCTCGCGCTCGTAATACTATTGTTAACGGTGCTAACATCGATTATGATGCAGCAACAGGTACAGTAAGCACACAGGCAGCAGTTTGGAGTGTTAACACACAAACAAACGATGTTGTATTGGACACAGATGATATCGATGAAGGTAGTACAAACTTGTACTTTACGGCTGCTCGTGCTCAAAATGCATTGACGTTGGTAACTGATGATGCTAACATCTTAAGCTATGCTACAGGTACATTGACATTTGTAACACCAGATACTGATTCTATCGATGAAGGTGCAGTAAACTTATACTACACTAACAATCGTGCTGATGCTCGTATTGCTGCCGCAAGTATCCGTGACCTAAGTGACGTTGATGCTGATGATGCACTACAAGACGGTTACACTCTAGTTTGGAGTAGTGCTCGCGGTGAATTCGTTCCACAGAACATTGCCGTTACAGCCACAACACTAAGCTTCACAGGTGACAATACAACAGCTAGTTTCAGTACTGGTGTTGAAGTAAGCTCAATTGATAACACGCAAGTTTATATCAACGGTTTAATCCAAGCACCTACATACTCTTACACATTGAGTACAGTTGGCAGTGTAACAAGTATTGTGTTTGACACAGCTCCAGAAACCAACGATTTTATCTTCGTTCGTGTAAGTTCTACTTCTAGCTTGACAGCTGGTGGCGTTCTAAACGAATCAAGTAATATCGACGGTGGTACATATTAATTAGAAATAATTAGTACACAAAAAGGGCTCTTCGGAGCCCTTTTTTAATGATTTAAAAAAGTATAAATATATAAATATATTATCACAAACCATTATGCCAATTTTTCGCGGTAAAAATTTCGTCAGCGCAGTATCCGACTATAAGGATAGTGTTCGCGTCGCTACACGTTCTAACATAAACGTCAGCGCAAATGTAGCTACGGTAGACGGTATATCATTGAATGACAAGGATAGAGTATTGTTAATTGGACAAACTAGTCAAAGTCAAAATGGCATATATGCATGGTCATCCGCAACTAATAAACTTACTAGATCCAATGATGCTGATAGTATATTTGAACTCAGTGCAGGCAACAAAGTTTATGTAGAAGAAGGAAATACCTTTGAAAAAACTACATGGACTTTGATAACCAGTGGCGTTATTACTCCGGGAACTACGGGATTAATATTTGCCAAAGAAGGCAGAATTGGTACATCTGATATAAGTGGCACATATGGTGGCTCTGGCAAAACATTGGAAATTATAGTAGACGAAACCGGCCAACTCAATTCTATTGTTGAACGTAATATTGACGTAGATGGCGGCAGTTTTTAATTTTAACCCTGTTTCCGATAACTAGTACTGGGTTTTGGCTAAATAATATACGAATAGTAGAAATCGAAGTTTCTACAATTTCAAAGGGGTATATACTCAAATGGCCAATACAATAGTTTTAAAGCGTAGTGCAACACCTGCCAAGGTACCAACGACAGGTCAGTTAGCATTAGGCGAAATAGCGATCAACACCTATGATGGTTTGATCTACATCAAAAAAGATAACGGAACAGCAAGCGTTGTTCAAATCGGTGGCGTAACAAGCGTCAACGGTGAAACAGGTTCAGTAACAATCGACACAGGCGATGTTGCTGAAAACGGTAATTTATATTTTACAAATGCTCGCGCAAGAAGCGCAGTAAGTGCAGGTTCTGGTATTAGCTATAACAGCGGTACTGGTGCAATTAGCACAACACAAACATTGACTACAGCAGGTAGCCCAACATTTGCTGGTTTAACATTAACTGGTGGTAT
>Ga0114975_10002939_pt1 | contig 11527 bp, 10 predicted proteins | sample S_130626_EF_Meta_FD_87031 | JGI IMG/M metagenome (GOLD analysis project Ga0114975, IMG submission 87031) | Freshwater microbial communities from Lake Simoncouche, Canada to study carbon cycling - S_130626_EF_MetaG | ecosystem: Environmental > Aquatic > Freshwater > Lake | place: Lake...
CCAGCCCAATCGTCATTGACTACTCCACCCGCCTCAAGCAGTACAACCTCGACATCATCTTCGCCTGCCTCATTCTCTGGCTGGCCGAGAAGTGGCGTCGCACCCCCTCGCTTCGCGGGGCACTGACGTTGGCTCTCGTCAGCGTGATCTCGCTCCTGACTTCGGCAAGTTCAATCGTCATTGTCGCCCCCGTCTTGGGAGTCGCCGCACTACTCGCTTGGCGCGAGAAGGCACGTCGCCTGCAGGTCGGGGCGCTGTTGGCCATCGTCGGGGTTGGATTTGTCTTCGAGTGGATTGTCTGGCTCTCACAGTTGTCCAACGGCCTCTACGTGGGCTGGCGCAACCGGGGCTATCTCCTCGACACTCGTAGCTTCCACAAACTGGTCTTTTCGCTCCAGACAATGGGATCGCAGTTCTTTCACTGGATGCTGGACCTACCAACGGGCCACAAGCCCGACCCCGATCACCACATCACCACGCTCGGCCTGACCATCTCGGCCCTGGTCGCCCTCTTCTTACTCACGCTCGTCGCCGGAACCCTGTGGCGCTACGTCCGACGTCCACTCAATCGACCGGAGCCACTCGTTATCGCGGCCCTGGCGCTCGCCTTCTCGGTCGTCTTGGCGCTGGTGCGACGGAGTCCCTTTGGTGGCGGTCGCACCGATGAAGTGATCTACCCCGCACTACTTCTGCTCATGGCCGCGTTGTTCACCCAACTCCAACCGCGTCTACGACGTATCCTGCCACAGGCCCCCAAAGTCTTGGTGGCCGTCAGCATCGTGGCACTCCTCTTCGTCGGACTTTCCAATCGCGCCCACTATCCCTCCATCGACTTAAAGACGCCCGTGGCCCAGATGGAAGCGGCCCGTCAACCCGGTGACATCACGGTCATCGACCCGTGGTTGGGATTCACCTGGGCCGCCGCCGATATTCCGACCTTCACCGTGTCGCGCCAAAAGTTCATGTTCGACTGGTCGCAGGGATTTCACATCAACGGCAACTCGCAGTATGTCTTCAGTGAGAACTACTTCTTCCCGAGCTGGGTCTACCCCTACCTCAAGGAAAACACCACCCGCCTTTGGTACGTGGCCGAAACGGGCAGCCCCGCCTGGCCCGCCACCTCACCCGAGGACCAAATCTACGTGACCCGCAACCTCGCCGCCCTCCTCAAGCAGGGCTGGTACCAAACGGGTCGCTCGTTCAGCGGCGATCACGTCAAGATTGTGGAGCTGAAGTTCCGCAGCGGCGGACTCCCCGACTAATTAGCGGGGGTCGATGGGCGTAATGATGCCCAGGTCCGCTTCAATCGCTTCGGCGGCGTCGAGGCAGAGGTCTTCACGGAAACGACGAGACATGATCTGCGCCCCCACGGGCAGTCCATTAATCACCCCCGTTGGAACGCAGGCCGCGGGGAGGCCCATCAAGTTGGCCGGAAGGACGAATCGGAAGATCTCGGCCACCTGCATTGCCGTTTCGGCACTCTCGAGGTCAAAGCCCAAGTGGAACGGGGGCTGCGTCCAGGTCGGACCGACAATCAAGGGGTAGTCGAAGAAGAAGGCCTGCCAGGCGCGAGCGACCTTGTCGCGGAGTTGATGATTCGCGAACACGCTCTCCACGGTTGGTGCCGGGAAGGCGCCGTTGGTGAGTTCAAGGAAACGAAGGCCGTCTGCACCCATGAACATTTCCAGAACGGGCTGAGCGATAGCAGTATCCGCCATGATGAGTTCGCTCCACGCGAGGTAGGACTCAATCAAGAGCGGGGGCATCACTTCTTCGACTTCGTAGCCGGCCCGTGAGAGGGCCTCGCCGGCCCGCTGAACGCCTTCGGCGATACTCGGGTGAGTCGTGCCACCTTCGGGGTGTGTAACCAGCGCGACGCGCTTTGAGGCCGGTGCGCCACCCAAGGGGGCATCCACGGCGAACGGGTCGCGTCGGTGAGCACCCATCACGACTTCTAAACCGGTGCGAACATCGGCCACGCGACGGGCCAAGATGCCCTGGTCCAACATGATCTGGGCGCTGATCGTTTGATTCATCGCGGCCGTCTCATTACCGGCGGGGATACGACCAATGCTCGGCTTAATGGAGGCGATGCCATTGCAGAAGGCCGGATTACGAACCGATCCGCCGATATCGTTCCCGAGGCCAATGGGGCTCATGCCCGAAGCGATGGCCGCACCCTCACCACCACTCGAGCCACCGGCGGTGCGCTCGTAGTCCCAGGGGTTATGGGTGGCTCCAAAGAGCGAGGAAACCGTATTGATGCGAAGACCGAAGTCGGGCATGTTGGTGCGACCAATTGGCACGCCACCGGCCCCCTTCATGCGCTCCACTACGGGGGCGTCGCTCGGCGCGATGAGGTCCTTCATCGACTCGGCTCCCTCGTGGGTTGGAGAGCCCGCATAGTCGATGTTGGTCTTGATGGTGAAGGGCACACCGTGGAGACGACCCAGCGGCTTACCGGCCTTCTGGTGTGCGTCGGCGGCGTCGGCTGCGGCACGAGCCTGATCGGTGAGAACTTCGACGACGGCATTCACGCGACCGTTAACGGCGGCGATGCGGTCGAGATGGGCGTCAACGACCTCACGAGATGAGGTCTCCCCCGAGGCGATTAACGCCGCCAGTTCGCCAGCCGACTTGCTCCAGAGCTGTTCTGCCATGACTTCCCCCTTGTGAGTTCTTGGGGGTAGTTTGCCACGCCTAAGACGTGGCGGGAAAATCAACCGAAACGGCCCTGGATGTAGTCCAACGTGCGGGGATCTTGGGGGTCGTTAAAGATCTTGGCGGTGGGCGCGAACTCGATGAGTTCACCGGCCCGGTCCTCGGCCATCAACAAGAAGGCGCAGTCGTCCGAAACACGGGCCGCCTGCTGCATGTTGTGGGTCACGATGATGATGGTCACGATCTTCTTCAAGTCCTGCATCAGGTCTTCAATACGCTGAGTCGAAATTGGGTCCAGCGATGAGGTTGGCTCGTCCATCAGCAAGACGTCAGGCTCAACGGCGAGCGCACGAGCGATACAGAGACGCTGCTGTTCACCGCCAGAGAGCGTTGAGGCGGGAGCCTTCAACCGATCCTTAACGGAGTCCCACAGCGCTGCGGCCCAGAGTGAGGCCTCGATGGCTTCCTCGAGCTTCTTCTTGTCCTTCACGCCATTGAAGCGAAGACCCGACGTTACGTTGTCGGCAATCGACATCGTGGGGAACGGGTTGGGGCGCTGGAAGACCATGCCCACGCGACCTCTCAGGATGGGAGTAGGGATTCCCCCACCGTAAACGTCATCCTGACCCAGGAGAATCTGACCCTTGACTTCCGCACCGGGGGTGAGGTCGTGCAGTCGGTTTAAGGCACGGAGCAGTGTGGTCTTACCGGAACCTGAGGGTCCGATCATGGCCGTTACGGCACCCTTGCGGACATCGAAGGTCGCACCTCGAACTACGGTCTTGCCGCTAAAGGCCACCGAGACGTCGTTTAGGCGCATGGCCACTTCGGAGGAGCCACGCTGCGCGTCGTCTTGAACTACGGGAGCCAAATGAATAGTTGAGTTTTCTTTCATTTCCATGTTCACTTCGATTAGCCCCTTTGGCTTCGCGCAGAGATAATTCTGCTGGTCAGATTTACTAGGAATACCACAGTCATCAAAATTAGGGCGATACCCCACGCTGCTTCACGTTGCGATGGGAAGAAACCCTGTAGGTATTGGAACGTCAATGTAGGGAGGCTGGACTGCTCGGCCGTTGGGTTCCAATTCGCTTCTCGTGACTGTCCGATGACGAACAAGACAGGAGCCGTCTCACCGACGGCTCGCGAGAGGGCCAGTAGTACACCGGTCAAGATCGCAGGACGAGCTGCGGGAAGTTTGATATTCCACATCACCCGGGAAGGCAGCGCGCCGAGTGCGAGACCAGCCTCATTCAATGTCGGCGGCACAGAACTGATAGCCGATTCGGTAGCGACCGTGATGAGCGGAATTGACATCAAGGTCAGTGCGATAACTCCGGCCATTCCGGAGTACGAGTCGTGAAATACCGGGCCGAGAAGAATAAAAAATACGAAGAGCCCGAACAGAATTGACGGCAGTCCGATCATCACGTCAAAGATGCGATGAATTGTCGTGCCGACCTTCCCCTTGGCGTCACTCAAGATGACACCACTGAAGATGCCGATGGGGATTGCCAGGCCAATTGCGATTCCGTCGATGACGAGGGATCCAACAATGGCGTTCCAAACTCCACCGATTGCGTACGGGTCAAAAATGAAAGGGTCCTGCTGGACTTGCGTCAAGAAGGCCGTGCTGAGCACTTTGGAGCCGCGTTCAATAACTGAAACCACGATTGAGAGCAAGGGAATCAAGGCCACGACAAGGGCCGCGAGCACGAAGGCGAGAGTGACGTTGCCCACAATGACCCGGCGTCGATACTTCTGCCGCATGAGCTGTTGGAGATTGAGTCGGCTATCCGTTTCGGACATATTTGAAGTCATCGTTGTCATTACAACGTCACCGCCTGCCTCATGATGATTTTGCGGGCAACGTAGTTCACAATAAAGACGATGACAGTCAGAATCAATGCCAGCGAACCAAGGGCACCAACTTGCGCACCAGTGGCTTCAAGGAAGTCACGAGCAATGGTTGAGGCCAACGTTGCGCCGAGATCGAAGGCCGATGAGGGGAAATTATCGGTAACGCCGCCAAGGATTGTTGCCATTGCCACTGTCTCGCCGAGAGCTCGTCCTGTTCCCAGAGTGACGGCACCAAGTACGCCACGACGGGCAGCCGGCAGAGCGACGCGGAAGAGGACTTGGGACCGTGTCGCGCCCAGGCCGTAGGCGCCCTCAATAAGGGTTTGCGGAACCATGGCGAGGGCGTCACGAGAGACGGCCACCACGGTTGGCAAAATCATGACGCCTAGAACCAAGCCGCCCAAGAGAAGGCCGATGCCGTAAATCTCTCCTTGGAATGGCGGAGCGCCGCCAGTTACGTCACGAAGGAAGGGCTCCAAGGTGTGCTGAACCCAGGGAGCGATGACCACTACGCCCCAAACACCAAAGACGATTGAGGGCACAATAGCGAGTACTTCGACGAGCGAGGAAAAGAAGATTCGCAGACGTCGGTGAAGCAGAAATTGTATTGATAGCGCGGCAGAGATGCCGACCGGCACTGCAAAAAGCAGTGCAATGAATGTTGTGACCAGCGTGCCCGCGACGAGACTCAGGGTTCCAAACTGAAGGTCAACGCTGTTCCAGTCCGTGCTGGTGAAGAAGTCGAGACCGCCCGACTGCCAGCCAGGAATCGACTGAATGATGATTGATCCGAAAAAGCAAATGATAAAAATGGCCAGGAGTCCCTGGCCAATACGCATTGCGAAGTTGTAGCGCCCGTCTCCTCGAGCCGCCAAGTTGAACTTGGGGCTCGAGGAGACGTTGGACAAGTCGCCTGCAGCGTTACTGCTGGTAGTCGACTGATCCATGGGCATCTTTGCTACTAACTACTAGTTGGTGGTGTTCAAAAGAACGGCACCGTCGTAGGTGACCGTCTTCAAGATGTCACGAGCAAGAGTCTGAATCGACTTTGGCATCGCAACGTAACCGGTGACAGCTGCGTAGTCCTGACCATAGGTGTTCGCCTTGGCGAATGGACGGCCGGCCGTACCACCACCACCCTGGTGGGTCAAGTAGTCCAAGACCTTAACGGCGGTGACGCCGTTGGCCTTGTTCGTCTGTGCCTTCAACAAGATGGCGTAGGCGTAACCCGCGATTGGGTAGACAGTGGTACCGGTCAGGTTGTTGATTGAACGGGTCGCCAATGAAGTCATGGCGAAGCCAGTCTTGGCAGCGGCAGCAGCAGCAACAGTGGTGGCATTTGGCAACACGGCCTTGCCTGACTTGTTGATGATTGCAGCAACGTTGACACCAGGGGTAACTGCAGCGAAGCCGTACTCAACGTATCCAATGGAGTTGTCGATTGAGTCGATCTTGGCCGCCATCTCAGCGCTGTTGGTAGTGCTGGGAATGTCTGAACCCGTTGAGGTCTTGGCGAAAACCGCCGAGTCAGCTGCTGGGAAGTGGGTGGGGTCAACCTTGCTCAGGTAGTCCTTGAACATGTAGGTCGTACCGGAACCGGCCGTACGCGTAACGACGCGAATCGTTTCGTTAGGCAGTGCACACACCTTGGAGGTCTTGTTGCCAACCTTGACGGTCTTCAAGAGCGTCTTGTTCGTTGCGCAGATTGAAGGGTCGTTCCACTTGGTGATCGTCTGAGAGAAGATTTTGCCAACCTGCGCACCGGTGAGGGTGAGGGGGGTCTTGGCGAGAAGCTTCTGCAGTGCAGTTGTACCCAAGTCAGGAATGTTGTAGGTGATAGCTACGCCACCGAGAGCAACAGGAAGCTGCGCGAAGTTGGAAGCCAAACCACTACCAACGGTGTAGGTGAAGCTGTCGCTAGAACCGTCTACGTAAGAGCTGCCGGAGTTCTGCAATGGGAAGTCCGAGAAACCGACGTTGACAGCAGGAGATCCGGCGCCAGTTACTCGCTTACGACCGTTGGTTGAACCCAGGGTGCCGTCGTAGGCAGCAACTGACTTTTCAGTGTTGATCGCCTTGTAGTGAGCTAGTGCTGGGCCAACGAGGTTCGAAACGAAGCTCGAGCCACCCATGGTGATGTCGGCCGCTGGGGCGTTAGCAGTCCGAATGGTCAAGTCATTGACCATGATGCTGTCAATGGTGTACGTCGGTGCCGTGACGGCCATTGCTGGCACCACAGCCGAAGCGGAGAGACCCAGAACGGCAACTGCCATTCCGAAGCGTCCGCGAAGGTTCTTCTTCATTTGTTTCCTCCTCAGGAACTTTTGATTCGAGCCTCTAAACAGTCCATCTGCCTAATGACTCGAATGCCACAGTAAGGAGCGAAGGTAAACAGTTGGTGAAGCGAATTGATGATTCAGATTAAATCTTCACTATCTACCGAGACGCTCGATAATCTTGGCCCGTGCTCATCCTTCTACCGCCGAGTGAAGGAAAAAAGCCTGGTGGTAGCGGACATTGGATTCACGATTCCGGCCCCCTTGGTCGAGCCCTGGCCGATCCTCGGGAATTAGTTGCCTCCTCGTTGGCCCGGACTCTTCCGAGCGCCCTCAAGGTGCGGGGGGCGACCGCTGAACATGCCCAAATGGTGAACGCCCACCTTCTCGGCGCCCCCACCCTGCCCGCCCACGCGCGCTATACCGGCGTCGTCTACCAGGGCCTCGATTACAGCACCTTGCCATCTGCCCTGATGACAACGGCCAAACGCTCAATCATCGTGCTCTCCGGACTGGCGGGTCTCGTTCGACTGACCGATCCCCTACCCGACTATCGCGCACCCATGGATGCATCTCTCGAAAGCCTCGGCAAACTCACCACGTTTTGGAAGCCGTTCATTTCTCCCGTACTCCAAAGAGCCGCCAAAAAAGAAGTAGTCGTTGACCTCTTAACTCAGGTCCATCGTTCGGCCCTCGAACCGGTCGGTGACAACTGGTTCACCGTCGATTTGCTGCACGCAGAGGTCAGAGGCGGCCACGCCGCCAAGTTCGCGAAAGGTCGTCTCGCTCGATGGCTACTCGAGCACGAGATCACCGAATTGCGCCGATGGAAATTTGACGGCTGGACGGCACGAACCCGCTAGTCGCAGCAGCTGTCTCGCCATCCGCAGGTGGTGCACTTGAAGTGGGCGTGTTCAGGGGACAGGCCTCCTCCGCAGTGGGGGCACTCGTGAAAGACGCCGAAGCGATTGAGGCAATCAACGGGTTCGGCGACGACAAGTGGGTTAATGGCGTTTTCAGTCACCCCGCCATCTTCTCGCACTCCACGGGATTCCATGCGGTTTTTGCGTTCTACAGACGTCTGAGCTGATTCGTGACGGGTTTTGGTGAATTTTCTTCACATCCCGTCCAATTCTGAACTAAGACTGAGGGATGAAGCGAGCGTCACGGCAGTCCACAATGGGTCTCTTGATCTCGGGCTTGCTCTCCCTCACGCTCGTGAGCGTGGCGCAGGCCGCACCGGCGACCAACGATTCAGCAGTTAATTCAGCCGTTGCCAACGCCCTCACCATCCATCGGAATCCCCCGAAGACCACGCCATCCTTGGCTCTCGTGAGCTCAGACTCCTTCGTGAAATTCAATCCCAAGTGCGCCGCCGGTAAGGGTGGCTGCATATTTGGCAAGCTCAACTCCAAAGAGGTGATGTACATCTTTGGCGACAGTCACGCCCAACAGTGGCTCCCACCGCTCGTCGCTGCTTTCGGTGCCAAATACAAGATCATCATCACGTACCGCTACGAGTGTCAACCGGCCGCAGTCGAGGTCCAATCCACTCCCGGCCAACCGGCCGATGCCGGATGCTCCACCTGGCGAGCCAACACCATTCGGACGATCGTGAGAGCTAAACCCAAAGTGATAGTGGTGGCCGAGTCAACGTTCAGACTCAAGACGACCGATGGAGCGGACATGAGCACGGCGACGTGGAGTACGGGTCTCTTATCGGTCTTGACTCAACTGAAGTCCAGCGGCGCCAAGATGGTTCTTATTGGAGACAACCCCGCATTCCAAATCGCCCCATCAGCCTGCCTCGCACAGAACAGCAACGCCGTCCAGAACTGCACCAAGAACCCCACAACCCAACCAGCCGAGTACCAAACGTTGAGTGCCGCGGAAGCCAATGCCGCGAGCGTCAGCGGTGTCGGCTTTATCGACACAACCAAGTGGTTCTGCAAAGTCACAACAGCACAGACTTTGTGCCCCGCGCTGATCAACGGGATGCTTCCATACTTTGATTGGAGCCACATCACGTTGACGTACTCGCTCTACTTGACCACCGTCCTCAAGACGGCCGTCACAAAAAACCTTAAGTAGCGCCCCCGGCAGGACTTGAACCTGCAACCTAGTTCTTAGGAGGAACTTGCGCTACCAGTTGCGCCACAGGAGCTGATGCTCCATTATCTCACGTAAAGGAAATTCTTGTGACGTGAGTGAATGAGCACAGATAAAGGTCATTCGACTCACCGGGAGCACCGAAAAGTACTGACTGGAGCGGCGACTCGGTCGCCACCCGACTCACGATTTCACCCGTGCTGGTGCGCACCAAGACGATTTGGTCAGCCCCGAGCAGTTGATCGAAGTCATTCAGCATGACGAGATCAGACTCTGGAAACACCAGAGGGTGACAGGCGTGATTCAGCTTGAGATCCCAGAGGGGTGTAGCGCCAGTATCGCCGTAGCGATAGGCCCGCACCACTCCGGCCGATGAGTCGTAGCCGACCACAATCTTCTGTTTGGTATCGACGGCCGGCGGATTGGCCACGATGCCACCGGGTCTGTCATTGACTTCATACTTCCCAACGTTGTAGGCGTCGAGATGAATGCGCACAATCTGCTGAGGAGCTGTGGCGATCCCCTTCTCGAGGAGTGAACCGTCAAAGGTTTCACTACCCGCACCGTTGTTCAAGAACCAGGCCGAGCCGTCGGCAATCACGGCATCCCAGCCGTAACCCTCTCCCGTTGCTCGGTACGGTGCCTGCCGAAGCGAATTGGCCACGAAGGCTCCATCGACGAAATCAATCCCAACGAAGGATTGAACTCCGACAACAAAAACGGTCTGGTTGTGAGCGCTCAACCGCGCCACGGAGCCTTCACCAATTTCGTAGCGATCCAAGATGCGGAGATCGTCGGGGTGAAGAGCCACTAACTCGCACGACCCCGCCTCAAAGTGCGTATCCATTCCGGGCCGGGCCCCACCGAAGTTCTTCGTGATCAAGGTTCCATCGCGCAATACAACGAAGGAGTTGTAGGGGGCGCGTTGTGGGAGCTCCTGATGGGCTTCAATCTCCAGAGTCGGCGAGAGGCGATGGGCGTGTTGACCGAACACGACGTAGATCGAACCGTTGGCGTGCACGGCCAAGCCACCGGGCCACGTCAAGCCACCGGGCATGTCGACGGATCGGCGAATTGTCTCGAGCGTGTTGGGGTCAATTTGCTCCACCCAACTAATGCCGTCGTCACCGCCAGTGTGGCAGAGCAGATAAAGCTCACCGGGGCTCCGAAAGACCACCATCGTCGAGGCGATGGCCAACTTGGAAGTGAGCGTTGCCGTACCAGGAAGAATTGATCCAGCAACTTGTTGGCGCTCCGCGCCTCCGTCTTCGGCGGGCCAGTGGCTCGCCCAATAATTCGTCTGCATGCCCGAAGGCTACAGCCACGAATTAGTCGTCGTCACCACCGGAGTACTCATGCTCTTCTTCGTTCTCACGCCCATCGTCACCATCGCGCTCGTGCACAATCGTTGTTGGCGTGACGACGGGACGGGGCGTAGTTGAGTTCGAGACGGGAATCGTGGTTGGCGCTTCACTATCGGTGTAGCGCACGTCGCTCGTCGAGCCACTCGGCGCACCCTGCGTGGCCGGGGCGGACAACGTAGGAACAGTCGTACTGGGAACAGCAGCCCCTTGGGATCCGACATGTCCACTCGCCACCACCGCGGCACCGGCAGCGAGAGCCGTTCCGGCCGCGATGCTCAGTGTCCAGGTTGTGAATGCCTTGATCTTGTCAGCCAACATTGTGGCCCCGCTTTCCTTGCTACCTCAATGGTATGGAGGGAGCGTGTGAATGAATAGAGCGTTTACGGACTTCTTAGATTCTCGACGCGTCGACAAAAATGGCTTTACGGCAGAAACTTGTTGGTGAAGTAGGCCGAAGGCTTCTCAACCTTGTCTAGCTGCTTCACGTTAACGAGCGCCTGAGCCAGCGTGGTCCACTGAGCGTTTGTCTGCGTGAAGAAGTCTCCCGACTTATTTTTCAGCAAGGGCACTGTGAGGCTCCAAGCCTGAGCGTTGTAATCGTGGGTGTAGCCACTGTCCGGATAGGCCTTGTCGAAGTAACGCACTGCCTTGCCCTGATTGTCGATTGACCACTGGGTGGCATCCTTCATGGCCGCCATAAAGGCGGAAACCGTCTTGCCGTGTTGATCGGCGTAGGCCGAACTGGTTGCGTAGACCCATACCGGCACATCCGGTACACCGGCGGCCTTGCCGACGATCTGCACCGGCTTGCCGCCAATGCCCGGGATGGCGTAGTTCGTAGTGTTAGTCGTGAAGTCGATTTTTCCGCTCTTGAGTAGGGGGTTGTCCGCTTCACCGCTCACCACCGTGATGTCCTTCTCTGTCAGTCCGGCCTTCTTGAGAACAAAGGGCAGCATGAGGTTGGTCCATGAGTCTCCCCACGAGAAAACCTTCTTGCCCTTCAGCGTGGCGAGCGAGAGCTTGGATCCCGGCATCGCAAAGAGACCCCAGTTGTTCTTCATGGAGTAGTTCGCGATTGAAACAACGGGGACCTTGGACTTGATGCCGACTACTAAATCGGAGGTTGTCAGCAGCGCGATATCAGTGTCCTTCGTCGCGAGCATCTGCATGGGAGCCAACACCGTTGGCGGCATAACCACGGAAACATTCAGCCCGTGAGCCTTGAAGAACCCTTCCTTCTGCGCCACGACCACGGGA
>Ga0114975_10002942_pt1 | contig 11519 bp, 8 predicted proteins | sample S_130626_EF_Meta_FD_87031 | JGI IMG/M metagenome (GOLD analysis project Ga0114975, IMG submission 87031) | Freshwater microbial communities from Lake Simoncouche, Canada to study carbon cycling - S_130626_EF_MetaG | ecosystem: Environmental > Aquatic > Freshwater > Lake | place: Lake...
CGGAGGTCGCCGCATACTCGCAACAGCACCGCTTCGACTTCTTCGCGCATGCGCTCCTGACGGGTCTGCTTTCCTTCCGGACCCGCGTCCTTCAGATACATGCTCGGCGACAGATCGGCTACGAACACAAGTCGGACTGGTTCCTTGGTGTCGGCAGGCTTACCGTCCTTGGCCGCCTGATGGAGTTGCCACATCACCGCGAGGCCCCAAGCGAAAGCCGTGATGGCCAGGCAGCGCAGGAAAGGAGCCAGCATGGTCCACCCGCGGGAGGCTGCCTCGGGGCCAAAGGCCAACCGAGCGGCGACGCGCACTCGACGGGCATGCAAGCCCTCCGCCAAAGCGGACAGCAGCAGCACCAGGAGGGCGGCGGACAGGGGGTTCATGGGGAGCCGACGCGGGGAGGGTCGGAAGCCCGATAAGTTGGGCTGGTTCCGACGGGGTGCAAACGCCCTTTAATCAGAACCCCCTACGGACCCTTAGATGTGAATAACTCCCCCCTTCACTATTCTACAAGGAATGCCGTGATGACGCCAAAAAGCCCTTTTGCTCAAAGCCGGATGCGGAGGCGCGGCGAGATCGGCGTACCGGCGTCGCGTCGCGGGCGCTTCGGACCTTTACCCGGGGTCTCATCATCGTCGGCAACCAACGCTTCCTCGAAGGCCTTGGGCATGGGGGAGGCGGCCTTGAAGTCGACCTTCGACCCCTGCCAGTCGAAGGACAGCTGCGTTGACTCGGCGTGGAGGAAGAGGCGCTTGAAGCCACGGGCGGTGCCGACGGCCTTATTGAATTCGAAATCGCCGTAGGTACGGTCGCCGAGAATCGGATGGCCGTGTGCGGCGGACTGCACACGCAGCTGGTGCGTGCGACCCGTGCGCGGCTCGAGTTGAATGAGCGAGAGCGGCAGTGAGCCGCCGGCCGAGCGCTGCCAGGCGTAGACCGTCACCGCGGGCACGCCGGTCCCCGTCTCGGAACGCACGCCACCGCCGGGACCCTTGGACTTGGCCATCTGATCCTGCCAGGTGCCGCGCGGAGTGCGCAGGCCGCGACCGCGGATGAGGGCGACGTATTTCTTCGAGACCTGCGAACGAGCGAACATCTTGCGTACCAGGTCGGCGACGCCTTCGTCGAGCGACAGCAGCAAGGTCCCGCTGGTGGGGGAGTCGAGCCGGTTGAGCAGGTAGACGCGGCGGATGCCGCCCTTGCCGTCGCGGACGTGGAAGGATTCCTCGTCGAGGGAGTAGTTGCCCGTAATCAGGATCGTACCCTTCTCCGCGACTTCGCCCGGATTCGGATGCGACAGGATGCCATCGGGCTTCTCGACCGCGATGAGCCCGCATTCATGCGTCGCGACCACGCGCACGCCGCGTCCAAAAGGGATCCAATCAGTAGCCAGAGTCATCAGCGGTAAATGAAATTGATCGTGACCGTGTCACTCTCGCCGTACATAGCGACCATATCCGCACGCCAGATATCGTAAGGTGCCGGCGCCATCACGGCATCTTTACAGGCCAGGGTCATCACGCGGGTAACCTCAGAGCCGAGGACCTGGGCGTCAGTGACCGTGCCGTCGCGGTGCAGCCGGAAGCGCACGATCACGTTACCGCGGGAGACACCTTCGAAACGGGAGCGCTCGATGATGCTCCACCAGCTGGACTGGATGGCTTCCATCATGCGCTGCGTATAGTCTCCGTAATTGCTGAACCGGGCGTCGACCGCGATGGTTCCGGCGCGATTGACGCCGACGGGGCGGCGTAACAGGAGACCATACGTGCCTGAAGGCACGGACGCGCGCGGACGTTCGGGATTAGCCGCGACGGGTGCGGGGACGGGAGTTGGCGAGGGCTGGGCGACCGACTTACCGGGTCCGGGCGGCGGCGCGGCCTTGACCGGCGCGGCCATCGAGACCGAAGGCTGGGAGATCGGCTGCGCCTGAGATTGATCGATGGAGCGAGGCTTACCCTGCGCAATCCGGAGCTGATCGGAGGTGCCCTCGGACTTTGGCAAAGGCGAATTGGTCGGCATCTTCTCCGGGACCGGCTGCGCGGCAGTCTGATTGCGGGAAGAAGTATACGGCGTGGTCTTTGGTACGGCCTGGTTGGCGAGCGGATTCGTCTCGATGAAACGGAGCTTCGCCGGCAAGCGGGCTTCGTCGATCTTGACCGGGGCCGTCAGGACCTCCACCGGACGGACGAAAGCGACGACCTTATGAAAGGTGTCAGGCAAGGCCCAGAGCAGGAGCAGGTGCAGGCCGAGCGACACCGCGACCGCGAGGGCCGCGGACCGGAGGTCGATGGGTTCTTCAGGCCGCACAAGGACAAGTTAGACGGACGCCGCCCGACTTCAAGCGTAGGCGAGGCCGATTATCGGCCAGCAAATTCCTGCGTGAGAGCCGCCAGCGTCCGGCGACAGTCTTCGCGCGTGCCGATGACGACATAACACTGGAAAGAGTAGTCGCCGGGCTTGATGCCGGCAGGCGACCGGAGGCGGAAGACACAGTTCCACTTCACGACCTTGTCCTGCTCGAAACGAAAGCGACCATACCCTGGCTGGGTCTGGCCCGCTGGCGGGCGGTAGGGCGTGAAGACGCCCATGGCATGGGAACCCGAAGGCGTCGAGAGCACCACCGGATCACGCTGCTCGCCGTTCTGGCGCAGCAACGGGACGAGCGTCTCGGTCTTCGCATCGAAACGCAGTTCCTCGCTGAACATCCAAGGCATGTAGGCGGTCAGTCCCTCGACCTGCAGATACGTGTGCGGGCGGTCGGCCGGCACGGTGAAGGTCACCCGGTAATCCAGCACGTGGTCCATGCCCGGACGGCCGATACGCACCTGCTTGGCGAGCACATGATCCGAAAGCAGTGTGGTATTCTGCGCCAGCTGGCCGTGGGACTTCATCCCGGGCGCGAGCCAATAGGCCATGCGCGTGCGCGTCGACAGGGCGCCATCCTTCACGGAAAGGAATTCCAAGCGACTCGTGGACTTCGGTCCGAGCGCGTCCACGACCGAACCGGCCTCGGTCGGGTTGTAGCATTCGACGTGATAGACCCCGTCGACGTCGGCGTTGATCGCGGACTGCAGCTGACGGCCGTGATCGTGTGAATCGATGAACTCGACACCGTCCCACTTCACCGAATCGATTGCTCCAGCCAGGCGACTCGTCGTGCGGATCACGAGCGACTTACCGCCGATTGCACCGGAGAGCTCAGCATCGCCGCCCACCACAGGTGTCTGCGCGAAAGCCCAGACAGGCAAAAGCAAGAGGAGCGCCTTCATACGATGATCCTTTCGAGGATACCCAGAGCGGCGAGACGAGCTTTTACGAATTCGACGGGTAGGCCCATGATGGTCGAAATCGGGTGCTGGAAATCGGCGATGATGATCTCCTTACCCTGCTGGATGCCGTAGGCGCCAGCTTTGTCCAAGGTGTTCACCAAAGCCTGATAGCGGGTGATATCGTCTTCGGAGAGATTGCGAAAGCGCACCCAGGCCGTGACGTCGTGGGACTCGTCGATGCCCAAGGCGGGACAGAGCAGGCACACGCCCGTGTGCACGGTGTGTTCGCGGCCGGAGAGACTGCGGAGCATCGCACGGGATTCGGCGAGGTCGGCCGGTTTATTCAAGGCGCGGTCGCCGAGGGCCACCGTGGTGTCGGAGCCGAGCACGATTGCCTCGGGATGCAGACGGGAGACCGCCGCGGCCTTCAGGCGGGCATTATGGAGGACCATCTTGGCGGGATCGGTCGTCGGATCCTCATGCTCCGTCACCGCGGCCACCACGACGCGATGGGGGATGCCCGCTTCACGGAGCAGTTCCGTTCGCCGAGGCGAAGCGGAGGCAAGGATGAGCGTGAGCGGAGACGGCACCCGACCAATGGAGCGGAATAATCCGAATAAGACAACCGCAACAGCCGGAGCACTTTCCTTGGTTTACTCCTTCTGGACTACCCCTACCCCTATCCCTACCCCTCTTACGCACCATGCGCCCCGCCCTGCTATTCCTCGCGCTCCTCGCCCTCAGCCCGCTGGTCGCCGCGGACGAAAGCGCCCGTCGCTTCCTGCACAAGCCCGACAGCTGGTTCGCTTCCGCCGAAGCGAAGAAGGTCGCCACCATCATCCTGAGTTTCCAATGCGACGCCGGCGGCTGGCCGAAGAACACCGACACCATCAGCAAGGCCTATGAGGGCGATCGCACGAAGCTGCAGCCGACCTTCGACAACAAAGGCACCGTCGACGAACTTCGCTTCATGGCGCGCATGTTCAACGCCACCCAGGACGAGACCTACCGCAAGTCGTTCGACCGTGGCTTGGCCTACGTGCTCACGGCGCAATACCCGAACGGCGGCTGGCCGCAGTTCTTCCCGCTGCGCAAAGGCTACTTCGACCACATCACCTTCAATGACGACGCCATGGTGCGCGTGCTGCGTCTCGTGCGCGAAGTCGCCACCGAGAAGATGTACGCCTTCCTCGACGTCAGGACGCGCGAAGCCTGCCAGAAGGCTTTCGATCTCGGTATCGCCTGCATCCTCAAGTGCCAGATTATCGTCGAAGGGAAGCCGACCGTCTGGTGCGCCCAGCACGACGAGCAGACCTTCGCCCCGGCCAAGGCACGCACCTATGAGCTCCCTTCCTTCAGCGGCAGTGAATCGGTCGGCATCGTCCGCCTGCTCATGAGTTTGGAGAAGCCGACACCTGAGATCACCGCTTCCATCGAAGGCGCCATCGCTTGGTTCGAGGCGCACAAGATCGTCGGCCAGCGCATCGACAAAGTGACGGATAAAGACGGCAAGCCCAACCTCGTCATGGTGCCGGACCCGAAGGCCCCCGCCCTCTGGGCCCGCTTCTACGACCTTAAGACCGGCGTCCCTTACGTCTGCGATCGGGACGGCATCCCCAAACCCCAGCTGGCCGACATCGGCTCCGAACGCCGCAACGGTTACAGCTGGTTCGGCGAATACGCTCGTGACCTGCTCGCCAAGGATTACCCCAAGTGGAAACAATCCCACCGATGACCAACGCGATGCGCCGACCCCTCCTCATCATCGCTGGCTCGATTCTGCTCCTCGGAGGGGCCTTCATCGCCCGCAAGGCCATCGGAAGCTTAGACCCGGAGATACAATTCTCTCATTACGCAAGCCTCCCAGCAGCACGCCAGTCCGGTATCATCGATCGCGGATGGGTACCCGAGTTCCTGCCGGCCGACAGCACCAACATCTCGGAGACCCATGACCTTGATACTAACACAGGGACAGGTTCGTTCAAATTTCCCGCCGCCACCCTGGACGCGTTCAAGGCTCAGGCCCGCCAGTTGCCCGGCGCGGAAGTGAAGGAGGTCAGCACCATCACCCAAGTCATTTATACCCGCGACCGTAGCCGTTTCGAGTTGGTCCTGACCCCCGACCCCCAGAAGGCGGACGTCATGATCGGAGTCTGGGGTATGAAGCCTATCCGCTGAGTTCCGGGGAACCTTCGGCCACGGCTTGCAGTCAAAGGTCATAAGGCATTATAGAAGGCCCTACCCCATGCCCGCGACCTCCGCCCTCCTACGCCGACTGACCCTTGCGACCCTCGTCGTCTGGGGCGCCTCAGTCCAGGCCGCCGATGACGCCCAGGCCGAGAAGGCCGTCGCCTTGCTGGACTCCCGTTGCTTCAAGTGCCACAGCCACTCCGCGGGCAAGAACAAGGGCGGACTGGTCATGGACAGCCTGGCCGGACTTACCACCGGCGGCGACGGCGGCGCAGCCCTCCTTCCTGGCAACCCGGCCAAGAGCCTCTTCCTGCAGAACATCCTCGAGACCGACCCGGAGAAGATGATGCCGCCGAAAGGCGATCGTCTGACGAAGGACGAAGTCACTCTCCTCCAAGACTGGGTTAAATCCGGCGCGACCTGGCCGAAGAGCCGCACCAAGGCGCCCGTCGCCGGCCGCTACCTCCCCGGCACCATCGGCGCTAAGGAAAAAGGCTGGTGGGCCTACCAAGCCGTCAAGCTCCCCGAACTTCCCGCCGCCAAGTCCGCCCATCCCATCGATCGCTTCATCGACGCCCGTCTCGCCAAGGAAGGCCTGACGCCTTCCGCCGAAGCCGATCGCTCCGTACTCATCCGCCGCGTCACGTTTGACGCCACCGGCCTCCCGCCGACGCCCGAAGACGTCGCCGCCTTCGTCAAGTCCGCCGACCCGCTGGCTTACGAGAAACTCGTCGACCGACTACTGGCTTCACCTGCCTACGGACAGCGCATGGCCCGCGCGTGGCTCGACCTGGTACGCTACGCCGACAGCGACGGCTTCCGCATCGACGACTTCCGCCCGACCGCTTGGCGCTACCGCGACTACGTCATCAAGGCCTATAACGACAACAAGCCCTACGACCGCTTCATCCAGGAACAGATCGCGGGCGACGAACTCTTCCCGGGCGACCCGCAGGCGCTCACGGCCCTCGGCTACCTCCGTCACTGGATTTACGAATACAACAACCGCGACGCCCGCAGCCAGTGGGAGAACATCCTCAACGACCTGACCGATACCACCGGCGACGTCTTCCTCGGCGCCGGCATGCAGTGCGCCCGTTGCCACGACCACAAGTTCGACCCGATCCTCCAGCGCGACTACTTCGCCCTTCGCAGTTTCTTCACCAACACCCTGCCCGTCGAGAACCGCGCCGCTTGGACGCCAAAGGAAGCCAGCGAACACGCCCGCAAGCTGGCCGGTTGGGAAAAGGAGACGAAGTCGATCACCGATGAGATCGCCGCGCTCGAGAAGAAATACCGCGCCGACGCGACCAGCAAAGCCGTGAAGATGTTCCCGGAAGATATCCAGGAGATGATCGCCAAGCCGGACGCCCAGCGCACCCCTTACGAGAAGCAAATCGCCGAGCTCGCTTGGCGGCAGGTCGACTACGAATACGCCCGCCTCGACCGCTCGATCAAGGGCGCCGACAGCGTGAAGCATGCCGACCTGAAGCGCCAACTGGCCGAGCACGACAAGCAGAAGCCGGAAGACCCGCCCTTCGTGCTCACCGTCCGTGAGACCGGTGCGCAAGGCGTCGATGCAGTGATTCCCAAGAAGAACACCATCGTCCCGCCCGCCTTCCTCACCGTCCTCAGCGCCAACTACCCCGCCGAACCGGCCGCCATCACGCCGGCCGCCGACGGCACCACGACCGGCCGACGTACCGTGCTCGCCCGCTGGCTGACCGAAAAGTCGAACCCGTTCACCGCCCGTCTCGCGATGAACCGCCTCTGGCAGCTCAACTTCCGCCGCGGCCTGGCGCCTTACGCGAGCGACTTCGGCCGCCTCGGCGAACCGCCCTCCCACCCTGAGTTACTCGATTGGCTGTCAGCTGAGTTCATGGCGAAGGGCTGGGACCAAAAAGCCATGCACCGGCTCATCCTGACGAGCGCCGTCTATCGACGCTCCTCGCAGCACCCTTCCCCCAAGGATGGCCAGCTCAAGGACCCGCAGAACGCCCTGCTCTGGCGCTTCCAGCCCCAGCGATTGGAGTCCGAACAGATTCGCGACGCCGTCTTCGCCGCATGCGGCGACCTGAAGACCGACAAGCAGGCCGGCCCGAGCGTCGTCTACGGCGAACCCGTGCGCAGCATCTTCACGCGCATCATGCGCAATAACCGCGACCCGCTGGCCGACGTCTTTGACGCGCCGCAATGGTTCAGCAGCGCCTCGTCCCGCGACGTCACGACGACCCCGATCCAATCGCTGCTCCTGCTCAACAGTCCGTTCATGCTCAAGCGGGGCGAAATCCTCGCCGGGCGCATCGCCAAGGAAACCCCTGGTGACGAAGCCGCGCAGGTGCGCCGACTCTATCAGGTGCTGTTCGCCCGCACGCCCACCGCGACCGAGGTCGGCCGGGCCGCGACCTTCCTGAAGGAAGTCCGCTCGCAGAAGAATTCGGCCACGGTGACCGCGGCCATCGCCAACGATTTCCTGCCCGAGAAAGTTCCGTTCCGCGACGGCCAGGGCGCCCACATGGACGCCGGCCACCGCAAACCGTTCGTCGCCCGTGGCGCGACCGACGCCGACTTCACCCAAGGGTTTACCATCGAGGCCGTCATCGTTCCCCGCACCGTGAGCGAAGCCGGCTCCGTGCGCGTCATCGCCGCCCAAGCCGGTAATGGCAAGGAAGGCTACTGGCAGTTCGGCGTGACCGGCCAGAAATCACGCCGCGCCCCGCGCGTGCTCGTACTCCAAGCCCACGGCCCTCTCCTCGGCGGCACTTTCGGCGAAGCCGTCCAGTTCTCGAACCTACGGATCGAGATGAACAAGCCCTACTACGTCGCGGCCGCCGTCCGGTATGCGGATAAGAACGGCCCGGGCGAAGTGGCCTTCACGCTCAAGGACCTCGCGAACGACGACGAGCCCCTATTGCACGACCGCGTGGCCACCAGCCTGACAGCCGTGCGCGCCGCGGCCCAACCGATCCAACTCGGCGGCAAGGGCACCGACCGTGAGAGCTCCTTCCACGGAGTGATCGATGACGTCCGCCTGAGCGCCGGCGCCCTCGACGACCAAGGGCTACTCTACTCCAACGAGGACATCAAACCCAGCGCCCTCGGCTTCTGGCGCTTCGAGAACAAGACCGGCACGCTGCGCGACTCTTCCGGCAAGGGCCGCGACTTGGCCATCGGCGAAATCAAGGCCGTTATCCCTGAAGCCAAGACGGCCAACGCGCCGCTGGCCGCACTCTGCCACGCCCTGCTCAACTCCTCCGAATTCCTCTACGTCGAATGAACGACCCACGCTGCCATCGTGTCGAAGCGACCTCCTCGCGCCGAGACTTCCTCTTCAGCGCCGGCCTCGGCCTGGGCGCCATGGCCTTCAGCGACCTGCTCGCCAAGGACATCGTCGTCCCGGCCACCGGCACGCCACTGCAGCCCGGCGTCGGCCAAATCAAGCCGCGCGCGAAGCGCGTGATCTTCCTCTTCATGGAAGGCGGCCCGTCGCAGATGGACCTTTACGACCCGAAGCCACTGCTCAACAAACTCGCCGGGCAGCGCCTGCCGGACAGCTTCGGTTCCGTCATCACCGCGATGGGCGAATCGAAGTCGCCCCTCCTCGCCTCGAAGCGCGAGTGGAAGCAGCACGGTCAGTCCGGCCAATGGTTCTCCGACTGGATTCCGCATATCGCCAGCTGCTCCGACGACCTCGCGGTCATCCGCTCCTGCAAGGCCGACGGCATCAACCACTCCGCCGGCGTCTGCCAGATGAACACCGGCTCTATCCTGGCGGGCAAACCCTCGCTCGGTTCGTGGATCAATTACGGCATCGGTTCCGAGAATAACAACTTGCCCTCGTTCATCGTGATGCAGGACAACCAGAACACGGTCATTAACGGCCCGCGTAACTGGGGCGCCGGCTTCATGCCCGCAGTCTACCAAGGCGTGCGTATCTCCGGCGGCTCCGAACCGATCCCCAACCTCAACACGCCCGAGGCCGTCAGCGCCGACCTGCAGAAGTCGAAGCTCCAGTTGATCAATAGCGTGAACAAGGACTTCGCCGCCCGTTACCCGGATCGCTCCGAACTCGGCGCCCGCCTGGCCAGCTACGAGATGGCCGCGCGCATGCAGGCCGAAGCTCCCGGCGTGGTCGACCTGACCGGCGAGACGGAAGCCACACGCACGCTCTACGGACTCGACGACAAGACCACCGAAGGCATGGGCCGCCTGTGCCTGCTCGCCCGCCGCATGGTCGAACAAGGCGTGCGCTTCGTGCAGATCTACCATGGCGCCGGCTCCAAGTGGGATGCGCACGCCAAAATCGAATCCAACCACTCCGGCCTCTGCGCTTCGATGGATAAACCCGTGGCCGGCCTGATCAAGGACCTCAAGGCCCGCGGCATGCTTGAAGACACGCTCGTCGTCTGGGGCGGTGAATTCGGCCGCACCCCGATGTCCGAGAAGGGCGACGGCCGTGACCACAACCCCACCGGCTTCACCATGTGGATGGCCGGCGGCGGCGTCAAAGGTGGCCAGACCATCGGCAGTACCGACGACCTCGGCCTGCGCGCCGTCGAGAACCCTCTCCACGTGCACGATCTGCACGCGACCATCCTCTGGCTCCTCGGCATCGACAACATGGGCCTGACTTATCGTTACAAAGGCCGCCCGGAACGCCCGACGCAGAACGAAGGCGAGCCGTATAAGAAGATCGTCGGTTGAAGCTTAACGCTTCAACCGACGATCAGGGGTAGGGGTAGGGATGGGGGTAGGGGTGGGCTTAGAATCAGCGCCTGATTGAGTCAAATGGATGAGCCTAGGCAGGAACTTATCAGCCTTTTCCTCTTATACTTTTGGCCTACCCCTACCCCTACCCCTGCTTCAGCTTCCCCAACTTCTCGCCGGCGGCGCGCAATGTATCCTCCTTCTTCGCGAAGTGGAAACGAATGTAGCGGTGCTCGGGTTCACGGAAGAAGGATGAGCCCGGCACGCCGGCGACGCCGATGTCCTTGATCAGCCATTCGGCGGCTTCGGTATCGGTCTTGAAACCGAGCGGCGAGATATCGAGCAGCGAATAATAGGCGCCCTGCGGTTCGGTGAATTTCAATCCGGTCTTGGCCAGGATCGACGTGAACAGCGTCCGCTTGGCGGCGTAGAGCTGGCCGAGTCCGGCATAATAGGAATCGGGCAGCTCCAGGCCAGCGACCGCGGCCTCCTGCAACGGGGCGGCGGCGCCGACAGTCAGGAAGTCGTGCACCTTGCGGGCCTGCGCGATGACGTGCGGGGCGGCTTGGACATAGCCGAGACGCCAGCCAGTAATCGAATAGGTCTTCGAGAGCGAATTGCAGGTGATCGTGCGCTCGAAGGCGCCGGGCAAGGCGGCGAAGTGCACGTGCGTGTTCGGCGCGTAGACGATGTGCTCATAGGGCTCATCGGTGATGACGAAGGCGTCGTGCTCTTCGGCCAGACGCAGGATCGTCATCAGCTCGTCGCGCGTGAAGACCTTGCCGCAGGGGTTCGACGGATTGCAGACAATGATCGCCTTGGGCTTCTGGGCGAAGGCCTTGGCGAGTTCGGCGGGGTCGAATTGAAAGTCCGGCGCGCGCAGCGGGACGTAGATCGGTTCGGCCCCGGAGAGGATGGCGTCGGCGGCGTAGTTTTCGTAGAACGGCGAGAAGACGATGACCTTGTCGCCCGGATTGCAGGCGGTCATCATCGCGACCATCATCGCTTCGGTGCTGCCGCAGGTGACGACGAGGTGCTGATCCGGATCGATCGCCAAGCCGCTGAAGCGATTGATCTTCGCGGCGAGCGCCTTGCGAAACCTTGGCGCCCCCCAGGTGACGGCGTATTGATGGTGCGGCCCGCGCGTGGCGCGCTCCAAGGCCGCGAGGAGTTCCTCGGGCGGGTCGAAGTCAGGGAAGCCCTGGGAGAGGTTGATGGCCCCATGCTGGTTGGCTAGGCGGGTCATCCCGCGGATGACGGATTCGGTGAAACCGGCGAGACGGCGGGCGGTCGAAGGCATGCCGTACCCTAGCGACCCGGCGGGCCGGCAGGCAATCCCGGGCCTAGGGA
>Ga0114975_10002944_pt1 | contig 11519 bp, 9 predicted proteins | sample S_130626_EF_Meta_FD_87031 | JGI IMG/M metagenome (GOLD analysis project Ga0114975, IMG submission 87031) | Freshwater microbial communities from Lake Simoncouche, Canada to study carbon cycling - S_130626_EF_MetaG | ecosystem: Environmental > Aquatic > Freshwater > Lake | place: Lake...
AATCAATGCAAAGAACACATTGGACTGATAACAAATCTTTTCTACTATCACAACAAACTAATAAGATATATATATATATATATATATCCGTATCTAAAGAATAACTATTCACGTATCTAATAATACCGGAAGTGAATTTTTATTCACTTCCGGTCCTCTGTCTACATTTAATATAGACATACAGTATTATTCAAATATACTTATACATTTATTATTATTATTATTATTACAACATTCGGACATAATAGTAGTGTAAATGGTGTCAAATATAGTATTTATCTAATCCATAAAAAACATATATATTATTAATATCTTTTAATTATTATATTTATTATTATTATTTGGTATGTTATATTACTTGAATATGATTAAAGCAAAAATTAAATCACAACGCAAATATAACCTCTTCTATATTTATGTCTATATACTGAAAATAACTTGATTGAAATAACCCTAACTCTAACCTTACCTGCGATTATAACTACAACTTTTAAAATTAACTTCTACAACATCTTTTTCTGAAGAATTATAAAATTTATCAAATTCTTTAGCGATTGGATGAGCATGTATATCAAAATTCGTGATAGGATGTAAAGGAAATATGTATCGTGGGTCTGTGAATCTGCTGAAAACAACATATGCAGCACCCGCAGCATCCTTGGCAATTCTTTCATTGTTAAAGATCGTTGGAATAGAGTCTAAGGTTATGCCTTGCACAGTATACGGATTGCCTATATTTCCATCTTTCAAAGGAAATTGAGATCGAGATATTGTGAAACCTCCCTCACAGTTGATAGAAACAGTCTTTTTCTTCACATCAATAGTTTTATTTTCAATATTAGTATTTTTTGAAATCAAAGTCACCTTGATACATTCTGTTTTTATTTCATTCACAATACCCATACTGTTATTAGCAGCAAAAATATTTGTGTCATTAGCCGAAAAAGAAATTCGTTTTCCTTCATATAAACTAATAGATGCTAGTAATTTTGTTTCTTCTGTTAGAGTATTTCTTTGTTCACTGGTGATTTTACCATTATCAGAACGTTTGTCTACAGCTATTATAACTTTTGTAGATGGTTGACTCGATTCATTTGACAGAAAATTTATCTCTATATTCTCTATACATATAACATAATTGTCTCCGATCGTTCCTGCATTTATCAATCCTTCCCTTTTGTTTAATCGTTTAAAATGATTATTTAATTTATTTTGTCTACATTTATTTTGTTTTCCTCCAACAATCCGATCCCCATGTTGAAATAATCGATGTTTCATTTCTAGAGATTCTGTTTCAGAAGAATCATAAAGTTCAGATAACTGATTTTTGACATGTTCAGCGACATCATAAGGAACAGAATTACCCCACTCAGAATTTATTACTTCCAAATCAGAATCAGTAAGTTCTCCATACCGAATACGGTTAAGAATTGCAATATAGTCTTCATTTTTCTGACGAAATACTTTTTTTAAATAATGTACTTTAAAAGCACCAGGTTCTGTAAATACTTGTGATTGAAAGAAAAATCTTTGCTCAACATTACCATTAATTGTTTTAATTATGGGTGGCAATTGCATAACATCACCACATAAGATTACTTTAACTCCGCCAAAGGGTTTGTTGAAATTGCTTTTTATCTTTTTTAATACTTGATCAATTGTATCTAAACCTTTTCCAGTGAGTAAACTACATTCATCAATGATAAGAAATTGTAAATAATTCTGAATTTCAATATACTTATCTTTTCTTTCATTCAAGCGTTGAAAAAATGTTTCTATACCAATAGTATGAAAATCATCGCTATGCTGTAAACAAAAAAAGGAATGCAGTGTTGATCCACCAACTATATCTGCAGCGTTTTTGACTATGGAAGTTACTGCTGTGACATAACGACCATACCACAGCAATAAATGACCAATTGCATTACGTAAAGTTCGAGATTTGCCAGCACCTGCACAACCGGTTAAAAATGCACAGGATTCACGTCTCCAAACATTATAAACAAACTTTTTCTGTGAGCAGGAAAGATTTTTGTATTCAGAGGAGATATGTGTTTTAAATTTCACATCTCTTACTTTCATCAAACTAAACTTTGGATGGTTCAATAAACAGGGATGATCGCCAAAACTTTGTTTGGCGCGATCATTCGAAAATATTCGAAAACAACAGCTACAATGCCATTCTTCCACATACGCGAATTTAAATGAACGCATCTCTATACCAATATCTACATTTGATTTTGACGGAATGCCAACACTATTACAAAATAATATCCACCAATTTATAGATGAAAACTTACACTGTAAATATTTTAAATTTGATTCATTGCTTGTTTTTGGTAATGGACTTAGTATAGGACGACATCCTGCAAAAGAAGCTTTCTTTGCACAAATGTATTTAGATGTAAGCATGTTTTTACCAGTGTAAAAATCTCTAACGTAAGCAGCTACTTCAGTTACAATTGGTGCAATGTCATTATAGTCTCTGAGTAAACCAGTAATTGGCTGACATATAAGTTGAATCCTATGAAATAGAGCTAGGGCAAAAAACTCTATCAATATAGTGATTTCTTCTATACGGTACGACTCGACACATGACTTGACTCGATCAATCAAGCCATTTAATCCTTTGATGACAGTATTGTCCATGAATTGAAAATTCTCTGAAACAATAGCAATTTCGATTCTTGCGATGTTTCCATTTGTTCTCTATAACTCCATATTTTTTCTTAAATAATCATTAAACTCGGCATGTCTCCTATATAGACTTTCAAAGTCAAAAACATGTTTACTCTTGCCATCAGTATCATGAATGTTTTCTTTACCTAATTCCAACATAGGAAACCCAGCTTTGGAGGTAGAGCTTACAACAGTACATTCATCTCCCATGGGTTTCCTAGCAGAAACAGAATAATGTTGAACTCTTAACACTTTTACTTCATCGATTATGTATGGATCTCTAACTGGAAAGTTAACCGTGTGAGGCTGCAATTCAATTGGTAATATTCTTCCATAAATACAATAGGGAGTATAGTAATTACAATATTTCCCCAATTTTTTAAATTGTTCTAAAATTGTAGTCGGTTTCTCAATTTTTTTACTTAACACCAATATGTTTTCAATCATTTTTGATTCAGCAACATTTTGATCGTCTTCGCTATCATAATGAATGTTTTCATAGTCTTCAATTTGTATGTAATCTTTGTCATTTTCTTCTTCTTCAGAAGAAGTTTTATTGTTTGCATTGTCGCTTCCTTCAGTTTCTTCGCATTGTCGTTTCCTTTTAATATTATTGCTTGATTTAGAAGAATTTGTATTTGTTTTAGAACTTAAATACGGGCATTTAATTATATTTATTACCGGGTATAAAGGAATGCCTTTTATATCTTCAGTGCACACAGTACAACCTAGTCCCCATATTAATTTATTTGATTTAATATCTTTGATTTCCATCACTTCTGCAAAAAAATAACTGAACTTACTTATTATAGTTGTTGTTTGTTTTAAATTTTTCTCCAATAGACAACGAATATCTTCTGAATAATCTTTATCACGCTTTCCCAAATCAACACGTTGAGTGGTTCTAGATTTTCCGCCGTAAGTTTCTAGAGCAATATTTGTGAAACAAATTGACTGACTCTTATATTCTAATAATGCAACCTGCAAACAAGCTAGTAAAGGAACCAAAACACCCCGATAACAAATGATTGTACGATTATTCTTAAAACCATCAAAACAATCATAAGTCAACTTACTACTGTGATTAGCTTCAGGGCTTAAATTTAACAACCATTTCACAACCAATAAATTTGCATGCCAAATTTTGTCTTTATTGTTTAATTTCGACCAATTTTCAATACGCATATCTTGGCACACTTCATTAAGATAATTGTTATCTTTGAGTGAATCTAAAGATTTAGCCTTGGAAGAAAAGGCTAAGGAGACTTTAATGACTTCGCAACTACTATCGACATAAAAAGGCATATAAGCCGCGCGCATTTTGGCGGTCATATATGTATGACCTCCTCTGTATTTTTGTATACCATTTAAAAATTCTTGATAATTTAAAGTGACCGGATTTAAAGGTGCCCCATTATGATCAAATACCTAATATGAGACATTCGCAAATGTAGTACATAAAAAATACTTGTGAAGAATACAAGAATTAAAACATTATCTTATATTAGTTACCTTCTCTACCAATTTTTTATAAAAAAATAACAGAAATTCATTATTGTTTTTAAATTGATTAAAAATATGACTTGAATTGGTATTTATTTTATTGACACATAAAGAAACCTATCATCGAGAAAACGGCATTATATTTTTAAAAAAAGTAATATTGTAAACTAAACCATACCTGATCAATATCTATTGTCGAAGGTTCCTTGAATTTCATGTCCTCAAATTTCAGTGGCACCGGACTTTTTAGCTTCCAGTCTAGTAGTTCATAAAAGTTCGACGCTATAGCGCCTAAAACTCGATCTACATCAGTATTACTGTATTTATTGTCTAATAACTTTTTCTTTATTTCACCAATACGTAACACCAAATTATCTGGTTCAAGCTCATGAGCAAAGCTATTATCATCTTTTGCTATATCGTAGTCAAAATCATGAAAAGTAGGAATGTTTAAAGGTGGATAGATAGGAGCAATCGGCTTTATATTCCCACATGCATATGTTTGATGCGCTTTAATTTTTTTCCTTCGATTATCTGAGATGGTTGTCACTGCACTATTTATAATGAATTCACCCAAACTGTGTGGTATTTCTTCTTTACTACACTTACGAGCGCGCTTTTTTGGTCTATCATCATTCATGATAGTTACCGTGGAATCATCTTTGGCAATAGAGTTCACTGCGAAATTCCACATTTGTATTTTAACATCCTCTCTAGTCTTGTTTCCAGGAGTTATTAAAAAGGGCATAGCAAATACATGAATGCTATAAGACTGATTAAAACAAAGAGATTTAAACTCCATTTTCTTTAATGGTGTTAATTTATTCATTTTTTCATGCAATGTTTTCATATTTTCATTTGAATGCGAAATGACAACTAACCGTTTTACAGGGTTATCAACCTCTAACACTGATAGCAGATAATAAAACTCTGGCATCTTGTCCTGACTTATATTTTTTCTTATTCCAGCGATAGGTCCATAAGCAATAACTTTACTTAGGTTAAAATCGTAATTTGTTAATTTTAACAAGTTATCCATTTTCCAATCAGTCTCTTTTTGAGTTTGTGAAGTATCATAAGTTAGCCAATCTGTGCCAAATTCCGATTGAGAGTTAAATCCTCTATAAGTCGGTATTTCTCCAATGGTGCAATAAACAAACTTGTTCATCATCATTTTATTTCTTCTTATTCAATTTTTTTTCAAAAAAAAAATAAAACGGTAAAAAAGAATCTCTTCGCTCCCAATACTTCAACCATAATAGATGTGCCTCATATAGAGGGGAAGTCAAGACAAAGGTGAGATGGCAGAGCTCTTCTTAAGTTTAAGCACATATATTAACATACATATTCCTAATCTAAAAGCAGGCTTGTGTGGAATGAGACCGGGCCGCGGAAGTAGTATATAGCACGCAGTGAGTGTGCCACATAGATATAGATGTTAAAAAGGTATGATTCCAAAGCTTTCATGTTATCATTGTCACTTTATAAAAAGTCTTTCAGATTGTTCAGTACATTATCTAATATATAAATATGTTTTCGTAGTGTACCAATTAATTAATTGTGCTAAATGTATTTTAATAAGCAAATACAATCATTATTACCTATGTCAGTAGCAACCACCAAACCTTTCGTAACAGCACATAGCTTATAGGCTAACTTTGGATATCCCACGCCAATTTCCCAACAAACTTCATTCTCTTTTGGATTTATTGTTTGGATAAGTTCGTTTGTAACATCATCCGGTGTTGGATGAACACCACCTGTCAATAATTCATTATTGGCAAACTTCTTATTACAATTATCAGCTGCTTTATTCAATACTTCTGCACTAATAGGTGGATTTTTTCCCGATCCCGACGACCGACCTGCTTCTGTACTGTATACATGTATCTAAAGTATACAAGCATGAAGCAATTAGAATTATTTAGTAATTAAATCTAAAAATAGCATATATAAAACCACAACCTTTCGTTTGTCTACCACTTTATGCTCGTTGCTTCCTGGATAATTATTTTCTATTGTTTTAACATAACACCAACCTCTACCCTCCATATGTTGAAACAATTCGTCAAACCTAATGAATACAGAGGAAAAAGTTAGACTTGTATTCAGGCTAAGTATACTATTATATAACAACCAACCATTTTTTGTTACGATTGGTGTATGCTGAAGGAGCCATAAATGAAAATGTCTTCAATTCAGCAAAGTGAGACGTGAATATAATAATTTGACAAATCAACTGAAAATCACCAACTATACAGGTGATATGATGGGGGTTTTCAACTCGTATATCATCATGTTTTTTAATATTAGACAGTCTAAATGGACACAGGTTTGTGAAAAAGATGTTTACGTTTTTTTCCTTGTCTATAAGGCTAAAATATATGGGTTTAGTTTTATCTATGACACATATATGACTTATTTTAAAAAAATAATAATGTTCAAATAAAAGTTCGAATTATTGCTTATTCTCACCTAACAAAAGTTTTGACGCGGATGTGACTTTACTGTCTAACTCAGCTTGATTCTCCTCGCTGAGAGAATCAACTTCATTATCATTATCATAATCATTTTTAGCTGATTAAGAGAATAAATAAATATCAGCCGCATTATTAATATGAATAAAGTTTTGTATCACTAACCTTTTTGTTTTTTGTTTTGTTTCCTATTATTATTATTATTCGTTACATTATCACCTAAATCATTGTCTGTCTCGATTTCATCTTCGTCTTTCTCTTCTTCATTATCATTATTATATTCTCCATCGCCATCATCGACACTGTCATCTTTTTCTCCCTTACTGTTATTTTTATCTCCGTTCTCCACTCCTTCTTCTCCCTTGTTTTCGACTGAAGGAGGAAGTGGGAAAATCTTGTCTACAATGGTTTGAAACCTTCTATACAAAACTTGGAGAAATGCAATGCGCCGATATAAATTACGGGGGCCTATGGAGCATTTATATTTCTTCCCTTCATCATGATGCATCTTCACCATAAATATATAAGTCAGTTCAGGTTCCATGATTCCGGGGACCTCCAAATTGATTTTTGCATCCGGTTCAGCAGCATCTGCAGCGGAATTACTCGCAGTTGAGTGCAATCTCACGTCATTAAGAGCCGTATTTATATCAAATCTAGATGATAAAAAAGCAACTAAGAATAAATTAAAAAAGTTGCAAATATTAAACAGAAATATACCCTTTCTTAAATCTCATATTTGTAATGAATTTGTTATAATTTTTACATGCATAGAGAGCTTTATGAACAGGATGATATCCCGATTTTTCAACCGCATTTTTAAGAATAGCATCCCGACAATCCTTAATAAATTTCCTTCCATAATAAATAAGCACAAACAAATCACATACATATTATACATTATAATAATCACGTACAGTGTTACAACAGATAAATACCTTTGCTGTAGTATGGTCGAGTTAGGACAATCTTTGTTAACCTGTGCTAATATAATTGCTTTCAATTTTAATAAAGCTTTTTCATATGCAACATCGATTCTCATAACATTCGCAAATTCACATACGATATTATCTTTGTCCTTTGCAGTCTCAGACTTATTTGATGATGTACCTGATTTGTCAACCACCTTTTTTCTTTGCACATTACAAAGTTTCTGCTTTTTTGAAATATTGCCATCTTTTCCATTAAATTCAGGTGACCGCTTTTTATTTTCTAAATTTGACAAATTTAGACTTTGAGGTTGTGATTGAGAAAAATGCACTGAAGCGGGAGACAAATCATCCTGTTAGGTAAATGATACATAAATAAGTATTCTCAAGAAGGAAAATAAAAAAATTCTAAAATTACTTCATCACTGCTGTAAGAACTGGCACTGCTGTAAGAACTGTCACTGTGACAACTCATTTTAATTTTAAGTGCACCAAATGAAAAACTACTTTCTGGAAAAACGGTGCACCAGGGTGCACCAAATCAAAATGGTGCACCAGGGTGCACCAAATGAAAAACTACTTTCTGGAAAAACGGTGCACCAAGGTGCACCAAATCAAAAGGGTGCACCAAATCAAAAACTACTTTCTGCACCAGGGTGCACCAAATTTCATCCATCTTATACCAAGCAATTACTCTCTTTTATGCGCCAATTTGTGCGCAAGAAGTCTTACCAAAGTTACTGAAGTTCTAAGAGAAATTCTGAATACATTAGTATATATGGATTAGTTATTCTTCTATACCGAGAGCTACTGTCTATGCTTATGTGCCGCCTTATATCTTTGATGCCTTAAAATTCTCTGCTGTATCTATCAAAAAGTAAATTATTGCTTTTTACTTTATAAATGAGTGAAGAAATCAGAAACGCTAATCCATGTAAAGCCTTACATATACGAGATATAGCCAGTTATTATATTTATAATTATTAACCTTAAATGATGTAATTATACAATTTGTGAAATATTATAATAAAAAATTTACTGCTTGTAATTATTTTTATTTCATATCAAATACCAAAGTGTTATTCCTATACATCTGATTTTGTTGTCTTTATTTAAACTAATGGATGCAATTGTTTGCAATAGTAGTAATATTTTCAGGGGAAAAAAAAGAACTTTTAGGTTATAGTTAGGGTTAGGGTTAGGGTTAGGGTTAGCAATCTTTATCACCATTATTCAACAGGCAGTGCATTTAACTAGGAAACTGTAGCGAGCGCGAGATCAAAAGCGCATGGAGTATTAGAGACTGCTAAACGCTTATGTAAGCTAAAACAATAAGCAATAATTATCATAACATGTATAAGATATCACAATATAATATCAATAACTTACATTTCATTGTTGTTTCTATTATTACTATTATTATTATTATTATTATTGCCAGGAATAGTATACAGCTTCAGATACATATCAATCATCACATTTCTTTCTTTCAACTTTATCAATTGAGATAAGATGCGCTGCTGAATGAGATCATTTTCATAGAAGTCTTGAGCAGTAGTGTTCAAGAAGCGCTGAGCCTCTTCGTCATAGAGTATGACATCTGTGATGGCAGTTTTATCAGTTATCCTGAGAGCAAACATGAATTTATAGAGTGTTTTCTTTTTACATGGCGTCTTATGATTTGAAGGGGATTCATCAGAGCCACTGAAAATGACTATATCCTTGCTAAACACAAATCTATGACAATAATAAAGAAAAGAAAAGATATAATAATAAATAGTAACAATAATTGTGATATAAATATAGATTAAAAGTGAAAGAAAGAAAGAAAGAAAGAAACTGACTTGCTGATATCTGTAGGATACCAGTCCACAAGTTTGCCAAAGCAGCTGAATACTCCAGGAGGAGGAGAGGCCAGCACCACAGCCTGATGATAAAAAATATATCATATTTAGATTTTTTAGTGCATAGCAAAAGAGCATTATATGCACCAGTGCAGTATAAGGGTCTCCATTGCGATTACAGTGACGCTTCATTGGCTGAGCTGCCATCCTTTTCTCTGCTCCATTTTCTACTATCGCTGTCCTCTTTACACTACTGCTACTTTTATTACTATTTTCCATTGATAATAAGTCTCGAGCAACATTTTCCCTCCATAACTGTACTCTGTAATTATAATTGGCTACCATGATTTTCACATCTCTAAGAATATAAACAAAAGAAAATCAATTTTATATCTAAAAACAAGATAGAAACAAATTACCTAAAGAAAGGCTGTATTTCTACTATATGAGTATCCGGCTTCACAAAAGCTGCTGGCTCAGAACAGTTATCATTTTGATAGAGATAAATATCTCTGATCTTGAGCCACATGCCAACTTTATGTCTCATGAGGAAGCTATTCAGACTGGCATCACAGCTTTCTATCCACAATGGCTTGCCCAGAGAGACATTCTTCTCCACCAAAATATCTCCTATATTGGAAGAATATGATGATGAGGATGATGAGGAGGGTATAGCTGCTGCTTTAAGACTAGCATTCTCTAGATTGCTAACAGCAGCTGCAGAAGAAGAGGATAAAGATTGTTGTTGCTGATGATGTTGCTCTTTGTCTATATATCTCTGCACATAATCCAGCTCTTGTCGAATAATATCAATCTTCTCAGCATTCTCTTCATTCTGGCTGCTCATTTGCCTCCCATTCACATTCAGAAGACCATGAGCAGTGCCATCCCACAGCAGCAGTCGTGCAGGTCTGTCTCCTTTTCCAGGCAGCTGCACTGCCACCACCAAAGCTATGAGATCACATTTATTCAAAGTCGCAGCCGAGTTGCTATTATTGTTATTATTATTGCTGCTGCTGATCACAGCTTTAGGCTCCAGCAGGTTATACTCATCAGACTTTTTATAATAATGCTGATAGAGATGATATAATATCCTGTGAATAGGAGTATGAATGATGTTGGAATCAGTCAATGATTCAGTTTGAAACAAGTCTTCTGTCCAGCTTGCCATCTGCAGGACTGCCCAGGGTATGAATTTGTTCACATATAGTTTCAGCATGCTACCTTCCTTGCCTAACTCAATACCTTCCCATTCTTCATTCAATGTGACCTTTTCTTTGGCACTTTCCTTCTCTTCTTCTGTTGCTGCTGCCTCTTCTCCTTCTTCTTCTCTTCCATCGCTCTTGTCGTGCTGATCTTGACTGTCATCATGCATGGCTATGTTCAGCAAGCCATGGCGATAGTCATGTTTGTTATGAAAGATACAAATATAGGACTTATCAATGTTGCCACTGAGTTGTGGAAAGTCATTATGAGTTCCGACAGAAAACCTTTGTAAATAGACAATATCGCCTATTCTTATATGATGGTTGACGATGTCGCAGTAGAAATAATTGACAGGTATGGACAAGTGGGGTTTGGAGTGATAGGGGTCGATGATGGCTAATGAGGTCATATATTTGTGAGAAGCACCAGGTTTGCAAGTCTTTGGCATGGAGAAGCCTACTATCACCTAATCAATGATAACATAGCTGAATTTATGACTTGTAAATACAATGACAAAAAGAAACTTAGAGCATTTACCCCAAAGAGATTGACAAAAGTTCCTGTGCGAATTTTATTATTGAAGATATCAGTAAGCTTAGTGTATTTATTTGTATTTGTATTATTAGGATCATTCTCATAAAGATCTAATAGAGATTGAATAGACGGATGATAAAAAATACTTTCTGTACCAATGATAGATGATTTCATGCTTCTTGTTTTTGGCATTTTTCTAGTAACTATTTCTGCACTGGAAAAATGGTGCACCAGGGTGCACCAAATCAAAATGGTGCACCAGGGTGCACCAAATGAAAAACTACTTTCTGGAAAAACGGTGCACCAGGGTGCACCAAATGAAAAACTACTTTCTGGAAAAACGGTGC
>Ga0114975_10002946_pt1 | contig 11514 bp, 5 predicted proteins | sample S_130626_EF_Meta_FD_87031 | JGI IMG/M metagenome (GOLD analysis project Ga0114975, IMG submission 87031) | Freshwater microbial communities from Lake Simoncouche, Canada to study carbon cycling - S_130626_EF_MetaG | ecosystem: Environmental > Aquatic > Freshwater > Lake | place: Lake...
AAATACGCTCGTAGGCATCCATGACCGAAATATGAGCCTGAATAACCTCGGTTTCGATGCCACGTGCGAACTGGTCCGCCTGAATGGCTGCGCGGCGCTCATCGGCATGTGCTGAATCAGTGGCAGCCCGTGTGACTCCTCCATCCAAAATTGGCTTTTGATAGATGAGGGTAAGGCTACCGGTTCCCTGCTGGTTGGCAACAAGGGCAGGATTTGGGTTGTAGTTACCATTAAGCGAGATGGCGATTGAGCCGTTAAGGCCGCCCTTTTGGTACTTGGTGTTATGGGTTGCTTTGACGGTGTTCAAGCCTGCTGCGATGGCTTCAGGGCGGTTCTTTTGCGCAAAGGCAACCAAATCTTCACGCGATGTCGTCGGAAGTGCTGGAATCGCGATGTCATCGGGTTTTGGAGGCGCAGCCATTTTGAACTCTGTATTCGGTTCGACGCCGATTGCAAGAGCAAGGGATGTTCGCTGGATCTTGGCCTGATTACGTGCGGTGGTTAGCTGCTGCTGGTCGTTCGCCACTTGGGTTTTTGCACGAAGGACATCATATGCGGCAACGACTCCGTTACGGAGCTGGGCCTCTGCAACAGCCAGCTGTGCATTGGATCGGTCAAGGTTAGCGGTCGCGATGTTTACCAGTGAGTCTGCGCGTAGTGTTGCGTACCACTGGTTCCTTACGGTCAGCGATACCACATCGCGGGTGCGACGAATATCCTGCTCAACGATCGCGATTTCCGTGTCACCAATATAGTCAGCCAAGCGGATGGTGCCGGTGATATCGATGAGCTGTGTTAGGCTCATTTGGACCGATTGCTGGTTCAGGTTAATGTTGCTACCAAAGACATTGCCACCTGTGTCACCGTTATTGTCGGTGCCACCGGTTTGGCGTGTTCGTGTGGGTGCCCCCAGACTTACGGGAACGGTTCCTGGCGGCTGAATCTGTAGACCAATCGGAAACGGGTTTTGAATCGTGCCGCTTGCACCACCAGCACCGCCGCCACCAAAAGCCGCTCCAAGACCCGAAAGTCGGGTGTAGCTGGCAGTTGCGCGAACGGTGGGGGATTTGGCAGGACCTAGGACCTGTGTAATCGTGTTCTTTGTTTTTCGTAAGCCTTCAGTGGCAAGCTTAATATCCGGGTGCTTATCCAGCGCAGCCGCGACAGCCTGATCAAGTGATGTTATTGAATCTGCGGCCTGAATCGGTGATGCTAGCGTCAGTAGAGACAGGGATGCGGCGATTAATGCGTGGGAACGGGACATATTTACCTTCCAGCGGTGCATTGGCATCCGCTTTATTACAACCTTATTCACTGAATACGATTCCACGTACTTTGCTCCAACCTTCATCAGAATCATCGTGATCCATATGGATGACGTGTACATCAGAGTCAACTGGCAGAACAATCGATCCACAAAGGTCCGTCATTTCCGGACCATGGGTTACATTTTCTGAACCAGACCGGTGTACATTTCCAAATCTGTCATCCAATGGTCCAGGGCCGGCATGCTGACGGTCCGCGAGAATCTGTCGAATATGATAAACAAACGGCCCAAGAATTGGAATCCTGGCGACAAGCGAGCGTGATACTGACTTAGCTGCGGCGTATGTCGGATCAATCATTACGATTGTCCTACCATTGACATCACGATTTACGACCGTGAATGCAATGGATGCCGCATAGCCAATTGCAACAATACTTGTAATCGTCGGGAATTGTGTTAGGACTTCCTCGACATGGTCGGCATGCATCGAGATGTTGTATGTCGTTGCAGGTCGGTCGCTGCGTCCATAGCCAAGCAAATCGATAGCGACGTAGGCTGCCGGGGATGTATCAGATTCAACCCCCACGAAGTCGTGCATCGAGGCACCTGGTTGCAAATCGTGGATTAAGAGCGCCACGGGATTGTCTCCGACGATCTGCGTACACAAGTCTCCCTCAGGCGTCGCAACGTACTTGATTCGGCTTCGCTTGAAGCGCTGTTTTGAAAGCGGGGCAGCAAGCTCAATAAGTGCATTTGCAACTGCCATCGCAGTAACCGCCGCAACAACATATTTGATAACTTTGTTTGATCGGCGTTTGTAGCGTCGTGGTGTGGCAATTGACATGGATTTACTTCTTTATAATACCGATAGTTTAATTCAAATATGCGCAAGGAACATTGTGGTGCGTTTGCACCGTCAAACCAGCGACCCGTATAATCTGCGGACGCCACAATGTTATTTGCCCTTGTGTTGTCCGTCCAGTGGAATAGGCCGGGAGGTGCGGAGTGGATCACGCTGCATGCTCAAGGCAAGCCATGAAGGAGTACTTGGCTCTATGAACTCATCGCTGAGGTTTGGAAATAGGAAGCGTTCAGGGTTTACCCTGATCGAACTCCTTGTTGTTATTGCTATCATTGCGATTCTCGCAGCGATTCTGTTCCCAGCATTCGCGGGTGTCCGGGAATCGGCGCGACGCAGCTCGACGATGACGAACATGTCCAAAATTGCGCAGGCCGTTGCTGCCTATGAACTGGACAATCGCGAGTATCCGGAATACCTATTCGGACCTGCAGTGTCTCAGGCAGATGGAACGCCATTTGGCGGAGCGCCTTATTACAGCATGAAGGATGCGGCATCCATTGTTAACCGTGGCACGCCAATCGGCCCATTACCGACATCGACTGTCGCTGCCCGTATCCGCCGGATTTACTCAAAGGGTCTCTATCCTCAGTACATCCGTGACTTAGACACCTACTCATCACCTAATAATGCAGTCTCGACCCCAAGCGGCGCTGAAGACATCGCAACGGTCGGTCGCTATCCTACGTATGACCCGACCAATGGCGTAATGTCACGGGTGGTACCTGGCACGATGGTCGCGATGCCGTTCTACACCTACGATGCCTTTGACATCAGCCCTAAGATCACGAGTCTGATCGAGAATAAGATTTCAAAGACCGACTTCATGGCCCGTTACAGCCGAGCTTGGTATCCGATAACCACCACAGGGGCACCTGGAGATGGCGTCCCACCGGCAGGCACATCGGAAGGCGAGCGGGCGGCAAAGTACCGTAAGCAGCTTCTATGGCGTCAGCCACCGAACGACACGGTACTCACCTATACAACACACCACGTTCCGTATGGCAAAGTTCTGGTTGTGTGGCTGAGTGGTACTGCCAAGGTCATCGATGCAAAACGTTTCAACGCTCTCGTTGACAGCGCTGGTGACATTAAAGGGTACGAACTCGGGCCTAACTAAAGGACCAACCCTGTGGAACCCGAAGCAAAGTTTGCTCGTCACACAGGCACCGGAATAGGTAGGAATTGATGCAATCTGGCAGGTACAGACCCATGATGAACACGAAGAAGGTACACAGCAGCACACGCGCGGCATCGCTCGTCGAAGTCATGGTTGTCCTTGTCGTCATCCTGATTGGCGTCTTTGCAATCATCCGTGTGTTTCCACTTGGACTTGGCTATCTTGGAACTGCATCCCGGCGTACTATTGCAGTGCGTCTTGGGCAGGGGATGATGGAGCAGGTCAAGTCGGATGCAGAAAATCTGCCGGATGCAGTTACATATACCTACTGGGATAATGGGGCTCCTGTAACGGTCGTTTCCGAGGATCCTGATAATCTCGACAACCGCGCGGATGGCAACCCGTACTTCTCCGATGTCAATAAGACGCGCTTTATTCAGGGTGAGGCGATCAAGGTTGGTCTGCCAACTCCTGGTAACTATGCAAGTGGCTACCTTCACAATGTGAAGTTTGGACCCATTTATATGGATCCACAATTTGGTGATCCAACGGTTGCTCCCGCTGGTGTGAATCCTTACTTGTCCGTGTATTCGGGGCCTCTCGATGCCCGTAACAGTCAGGCGGATTCCACCAATGGACAGCGCAGCCCGCTTGCGTATCGCGGAGCACTGCGGAGCGCGAGGTCCTATGTCCTCGATCCTGGTACGGATGGCGGCGGTGCTTATATGTTGGTTCTTCCAGCATCGCTTGATCGCTACTTCAAGGTTGAGTACTTGGTTCTTGTTGATGACGGCTCAGATGATAGTGGTCTGAATGTTCGTCTCGAGACCGAGCAGATACTCGTACCCGCGAACACGTTTGCTTGGGTAAAACTACAAAATGTAGCACCCAACGAATCGCTTTCTCCTGGCTCTGACATCGTGACGCGTACATTCCGTCGCCTGCCATCGGGCACGACGTGGTCCGCCGATGATCCATACGAGTACAAGCTTGCAAGTGAAAACATCTCTGGAGCTCCCGGTGCGACATCGTATGCAAACTTAGGTCAGCTTGCGTTCAATCCTGGAGGAGCAAACTTCACTGAGGATGTTGCCGTTGGGCCACGCGCGTTTGTTGCATACGTTGACTATGCAGTGCTGGACTGGCACATCATCCGAGATGACCGCGATGTTCCGAGTTCGCTACCAGATGTAGCAGGAGCTGTGCCGGTACGCCTAAGTCTTGCAAAGCTAAAGCGCATTGGGGACACCAACCCTGACAACACTTTTTACGATGGTCTTTTCCCGCCAGCAGACACTGACCCGACCGCAAACTTTGATATTCGTGTCGTTCGACTCGATACAGGTGCTGTCCTACTGCAGGGTGAACATGATTTGCGTTCGACCACCGATGCCAATGCGGACTACTGGGTTCGGGATGGCAAGGGTGGGACATGGGATGCTGGTCTTGTTTACCTAAATGTGAACCGTGTCCAGCCTGGAACGCCGATTCGAATTCTCTACAAGGCCGATGGCGAGTGGGCTGTTGCATTGCAGAAAGCCGTCGCGACTTATCGAGCGTGGAATCAGTCGCAGCTTGGACGGCCGCCTCTGTCTGGAACGGATGGCAATGTGCAGTATGGCGATCCAACGCGCTTTGGTATTGAAGGAACGCGACTGTACTTTGCACGCAGTGAAGTCAATAAGGCTGTCACTGTGCGAATTGAACTAGTGGATGCCTCCGGACAACACACGCGCACTGCTCCATTGCAGGTTCCAATTTCTGGAACAGATGGCGACTACGCCACGGCTGACTTGTCCCGGTTTATCCCTGCAGGCGTTACCGACTGGCGCATTGTTGATGGAACCGTCAAGGGTGTCAGTGTCAAGGTAAGGGTGATCTGGAAGGACCGAACGATTGATTCGGCTCCATGGCAGATTCAGGACATGGATTCTTACGTCACACAAGGAGTAGTGCAATGATCAATCGCAGTACATTGATGCCGGTTGAGCTGCAATCCGCACAAACTCTTGCTGAACGCCAGGCAATTGCGGCAAATCGCTATGCGAGACTTAGCCGTGCATTTACGCTTACAGAGCTTCTCGTTGTAATCGCTATCACGACGATTCTTCTGGGATTGCTGTTCGTTCCTATCATTCAAGGTTTCAATATCACTCGGCGTGCTGCTGCTGAAACCGCCGCACAGGCTGCTGTAAGAACGGGTCTGGAACGTATCTCACGTGATTTGACACAGGCTGTATACGTGTTTGACAACAGTGCGACACCTATCTTGCTGCCACTGTCTCGGACATTTCCCATCGGAGCAGGTGGTGTCGATACAAACAGACCACACATCCTGTTTGCTAAAATTGACTTTGTCCCACGTGGCGGCAAGGCACCGACTGCGAGCGTGATTGACCCGACGACGGGTGAGCCGATGACAGGAAAGACCCTGACACTGCCACTTGCCAACGGCACACGCGTGATTCGTTACTTTCTTGGGCTGCGGCGTAATCTCGATGCTGGGGGGGCTGTAAAGCCTTATCTGAACCAATATGAGTTCAGCTCAAGAGCGGATGGCGGTAATCCGGACAATGAGCATAATCCGCTCGTTGTGTACCGTGCAGAATTCGACCCACAGGATCCGAATCTTTTTGATCTCACTAACTATGCTAGCGCTGTAGATGGAGATGGTGGTTTCAACGACCCTGCCTTCTTCTACAATACTAACCTGGCTCCAAATGGCCGCTCGTATGCTCAAAACTGGCGTGATATTTCAAGCCCGCTGGTTGATAGCGACAAGGCAGATATGCTGGCATGGCGCCGGGATGGCTCTGGTGCGCTTGTCACAGAAGCTCCATTCCGAACGCTGGTGACGTTTACGCCTGGCACTGGTGTTGGCGACACTGCAACGCCAGGGTTTATGAACAATGCTGCCGCCGAAGCTCCCGGCGCAGTACCGACACGTTATCGAACCAAGAACGGTCAATGGGCACTTCCGTATAGCGTGACGTTTTACCGCGCAGCCGGTGGAGCTGGACAATCTAGGCCGACATTTGGTGAGCTGCGGGTTCGGTTCGAAAATGAGCCGCAATCCGATGGTTCAACACGGCTTCGTGTGGTTCCAACTGCTGCATCCGGTAGCCTTTCAGTAACTCCTGAGCAGTTCTTCACGGCGATTTCTCCCACTAGCGGAAAGATGTTTGTCAAGACACCCAACCTCACATTTCAAGTGGATGCCCGTACTGGAGCAATCGAAACAGGCTTTCAACCAGTGGCGGGAACCGGTGCAGGCGTTCCGATGCTGACTGCAGGTGGGGTAGTTGCCCCGATGACGGCAAGTGTCTATCCGCTGAGGGGGGATTTGATTCCGTTGATCATGCGGATGGTTTCGCGTGATCCAAATGCCGGTACCAATGGAGTCCCGACCAATCAAGGCTTGACGGCTGTCGCGCCGCTTGGACTTGGTGATGTTGCACCTTATTACCCACTATCGGGAGCAACGTTGCCGGTAGCAACTGCATCCCCGATGCAAGTATTTGGAAATGTGGTTGGTGGCGCAATCGCATCGGGCGGTGGTCTGATGATCACTCCTGGTAGCGAGCGTGTGCAAGCACCTGATCTTCAGCAGGGAAGTTCGTCCATAGCTAACGTCGTGACGTGGTACCGAGCGGCCGGCGCTACTACTTCGATCGCGAAAAAAGCTACACAGCTGGATGATGCATTCGATACATCCGGTGCCGTTCGGAAGCGCTGGACAGTCACGGGTGGACAACGGAACTACATTTTGGATCAAGACACGCAAGTGAACCAGAGTGCGATGTTGTTGTTTGATGAACCCAATGGACCAGGTTTGCCAGCAAAGGCTGTCACCGATGGGAACACAATCGCTGAACGTGAAGTCAGACTTACCTACCTCTGGCAGAATAACTTCGCCAGACGTATTGGTGGTGACCAGAATGGCTGGCCAGTGGATGCATCCGATCACACACTTGTAGATCTTGCAGGTGGTGCGACAAATGGCAAGCAGACATTGGTTGTAGAACCAGATGTGGTCAAGGTTGATTACAGTACCCGGTCACAGCTGGTGATTCAGTACGGTGTGAATGTCTATGATGGTGCGAGTAAGCGTGCAACTACAATGCAGCTCTCAGACCGCGTTAAAGTCGGCAATTTAGGACGGTAGTCAAGATGCACGGAAATACGATCCCCGGGTTTAGGACAAACCGACGACATCGCGAAGGTGGACAATCGCTAACGGTTGCAATCGTTGTGATGTTCCTCCTCCTGTTTATTGCCGGACTTTTTATCGCGCTGGTAATTAACAACCTGCGCAGCACAAAGTCATCCGCTGAACGTGTAAATGCAACGAAGTACGCCGAAGCGGGTCTTCGCTACTTGGATGAACAATTAACCAAGGCTCCAGAGGGCGCCGACTGGCGTCCAAGCCCAAATGACCCACTGGGTGATCAGAACACGGTGGCAGATCCGAACAATGCTGTCAACGATATTGATCCCAATGACCCTGACTATGAGTGGTTGGCCGAAGTCTTCCCTGGACGGGATGGCTATGCCGCAGATGGTACTCCTCAGGACTTCGGACCGTACACACGCGTCGAATTTGGTGGACCAACACCATCCCAAGGAAACCTTGGTGGACGTGCACTCGTTCGTGTGACATACCGCCCGGTAACAAAAGACACACTGAATGCAACGCCGGATCAAAAGTACCTGCGCCTCGACTCAGTAGGACGTGTGGGAAGCATTGACCCAGCGGACCCAACGACGTTCGGAAATACTGAGGCAAAGGGCCTCCGCCGTGAGCTGCTTGGTTACAAAGCAATCGGTCTGACCGACTATATCCGCTGGTTTACTAACAAGGATAACAGAACGGTTCCTGCGACGATTGGGTCTGTTAACACTGTAGTAGATACGCCGGTTGATGTTGCGGGAGGAACACGGCCTGTCACCGTTCCAGTTGAGCGGGAGATTATCAATTACTTTGATGGTCCTATCCGTGCAAATGGAAACCTTGCGTTCTATGGTGTGAATGTTCTGACCTTGGATTCACGCCGTAACGATGCAATTGAAGTAAATGGCACGATTAGCCTTAATGGCCTTGATGATGCGGCTGCCGCAGTAACTGCTACGGATCCGACGCGCGTTTACCTTAATGCCGCTGCATCCGGGGTTCCTTCTGTACTGCCTAGTTTGTCTGCAAACTTTACAACTGCAAGCGGATTGGTGCGCGATAACCCATCCGGCGGTGATGTAACAGAACTTACTGGTACAGACAAAAACCTTCGAACGGTGGCCCGCCTCGAGGCGCCACGGATTGATGAGCCTATCGGACCAAATGGTCTTACACGCTACCGATCGCTCACACAGTTCTCGGAACCTATTCCTGCTAAGCATTTGACATCGAGTGATGCCGCTGACCTTGCAGCGTTAGGCGCAGAACTGCCTGGCCAAGTAGGGTGGGGAAGCGGACTATACATCAACAACCGCGAGGATGTTCAACGGGAATCTGAAAGCCTGCTCGGTGCTTATTCGCTCCGTAGCGATTGGTTGAATCCTGGTGGGTCTGCATACTGGAGAGGCGACTTCAAGTACGTCCCACCAGCTGTGACAATCACGTTCCATCCGCGCTATGTCCAGATCGACCGTTCACCGACAAGCGCAGGTCGCTCGCCATTCCGTAATCCAGCTGGCCGCCGTTTATCCGGTAGCAGCACGATTATTCGGTATTCCGGACCTACCGATGCAGCGCCTACGGCAGGATTACCACAGAATGGAAACCTTGTTTATAAATTCAAGGGCTATCCTACTGAGCTTGGAACTGTAAATGGCGTCTCTGTCAACAAGGGTGAACTGGTTATATTTGCCGAGGGAAATGTTCGTGTAAAGGGGACTGTTGGTGGACGTGATCCTGAAACAGGTGAGCTCTACGTTCGACATATAACGCTTGTTTCGAATGAGAACATCTACGTGGATGGAAACCTTCTTCGCGACAATCTATCCGCAAGCAATCCAAGCGAATTTGCCATCCAAGGCCAATCTTCGATTGCACTCCTTGCTCGGAACTATGTTGCCGTCAACTCAACGCAGTTCATGACCCCTGATGAAGGTCTTGTTAAGGCGGAAGAAGTCGGTTCGGATGCAAAAGCGCTGTTTCTATCTGCGAATGCTTCAAATCGAAGTCATGCAGTAAAAATCAATGCTGGTCCGATCGATGACAAGGGCACCTCACCGTGGGGCGGTACGACTCCTTTCTATACGCCGCGATTGTTTATGCGTCATTCGGCAGAGACAAATGCTGGGACCGCAGTATCGTTCTCTTTGAATGACACGAATGGAGTTCCAAACCCGCTTGTTCTCAACATTCCAGGACGAGTGATTGGGGCTGGTAACGCGACGTTGTTGCTAGGCGGGCCGACTCAAAATGCTGGGGCATACATCGACGATGTGATTCAACTGGACACCAACCTGATGTTCCCTGCGCACACGAGTCCGGTGACAGTTGGTAGTGCTGTCGGAATTGACAACGTTCTCCGTGTGTACTTTGATATCAGCGCTGGAATCAGCAACCAATCTGACTATCGGGTGACACGTATTGGCGTTGCTCCATTAGATATTCGTATCGAAGCTCTGATGTACGCACAGGACAGATCGTTCTTTATCATCCCTGGACCGTGGTTTAACCCGGATCCAAATGACACATATGAGCGCTATGCAGTCAATGATCCGAACCGTGGTGGAGCGCCGAGGTTGTCCCGTAGCGGTGATGCACATGGTAACGCTCGCGTCAATCCAAGATTTCCATTCTATGGACAACCAATGGATATACGCTTGACATTCTTTGGAGCGATTGCTGAGAACATGCCAGCTGAGATCGGTGATCAGGCTGCGTGGCTGGAAAAGTGGGGCTGGATTCCACACTACTACGGCTCAACAGGACTTCCAGTCGCGCCCGGTTACAGCAGCTCAGGAGTGGCGGAACAAACTATTCATGGACAGAATTCTCCGCAAGCAAGTCTGCGCGGACCGCAAGGTTCCGGAGCAGGGATTGTCTACGAATATGATCCACGCTGGGAAGCGCCAGGGACGATTCGTCAGGATGCTTACAACCGTCAGCTCCCACTCGCACCTCGGCTTCCAACAGCGCCAGGATTGCTCTATGTTGGCGAAGATCCGCAGAATCGGTGATGGATACAGGATTAGGAACGATAACCATGCAATGGCTTGATCGGAAAATCACACAGGTAAAGGCTGGCTGGGTAGGAACTTGCAGCAAAGGGCTAATCGCGCTTGCTGCATTGTCCTGTCTAAGCAGTGCATCTAGCGCTGATATCACAACCTATTCCACCAATAAGCGTGTTTTCAAGGTTGGAGTCCTCCTTGTCGATTCGACAGGGTTCAACTTCGCTACGAATCCACCTTCGCCGCTGCCTGGCGGTCCGGAAAATCCTGATCCCTACGTTTTTCATATTGCAGATTCTCGACAGGACCTCAAGCCTGCCAACTGGGAACTCATAAACCCACTTGCCCCAAAGACCGTTACATCGGATATCTATGCAAGATGGAGTCAACCAGGAACAGGGCGTGATCAAGCGAATCCGTACAAGGTCGGCCAACAAGTGTCCAAGGACATGGCTTGCTACTGGGAAGTCAAGCTTTCGTCGGCATCTGTGTCGGACCTTGCACAGTTTGACTTACTTTTCGTTACAAACCATCGCACTGTATTTCTGACTCCAGAAGATCGCGAAAAACTTCGCAAGGTCGTGGATGCAGGTGCAGTTCTCTGGATGGAAGACTGTTCCCGCATGCGACTTCACCCGCGGGCCCCATTCTTTCTCGAGGATGTTCAATTTACGAGTGGTGGTGGACAAGGTAAGCCTGTCGTCTATATGCCTGGCCACCCTCTGCTAAACCAGCCATATGCACTTAGTGCACGAGATATCAGTCGCTTAGGCGATGCAAACTATGGCGGTGGGCGTGCGATTGCGTCCCATCGACCTGGTGCACTCCTTGCCACCGATGCTCCTCTGCTCGAGCGTCCTAATCCACAAATCCTTCACAACGTCGTTGGCAATTCTGCCGTAACGTCGGCATCGGGAGAATTTCTTCCTTATATAGCCGCAGGATCCTATGGCAGTGGTGGTGTTCTCATAACTGCTGGTGATAGTGGCTGTGACATCAACGACTATGTTGGTGGCATCAATATTGGTGCAGGCGGCAATTCCGGTGCATATTCGGGAAAGAATCTCTGGGCTGCACAAGGCGAAGATC
>Ga0114975_10002947_pt1 | contig 11510 bp, 11 predicted proteins | sample S_130626_EF_Meta_FD_87031 | JGI IMG/M metagenome (GOLD analysis project Ga0114975, IMG submission 87031) | Freshwater microbial communities from Lake Simoncouche, Canada to study carbon cycling - S_130626_EF_MetaG | ecosystem: Environmental > Aquatic > Freshwater > Lake | place: Lake...
AATGTTTTAACGGGCACTCGATATAAGTCAATTAATAATGAAGTCAAAAGTTACTTCATGGGTGAATTTGGAAGAGCACCTGGCAAAGTGAATCAAAAAATTCAGTCGATGGCCATCGGTGAAAAAAAACCTCTGACATCAAGACCTGCCGATCTTTTGGAGCCTGAGCTTGCAAAGCTTAAAATTGAAGCAGAGCAGATTACAAAATCTGATGAAGATATTTTAACGTATGCCATGTTTCCAGATGTTGCCAAGATATTCTTGCAAGAAAGAAATGCAGGCAGTATTAAACCAGAACCTTTACTCCCTAGAGACAATGTATTTTCGTCCGCTGAAAAATTCGCTCCTAGCGAATTCAATGTCACGCTGCATGGTGAAACATTTAATATTAAATTAACTGGATCCGGTTATACAGGTGAAGCAAGAAGACCATTCTATGTATCAGTAGATGGTATTTCTGAAGAGGTATTGGTGGAAACTTTACATGAAGTTGAAGTAACAAACGGAAAAAAATTATCAAAAAAACAAGTCCAAGACACCTCCAAGATAGTAAGGCCTCGACCCAATCATGAGGGCTGTATTACCACAGCTATGCCAGGCACAATCATCGATGTAAAGGTTAAAATTGGCGATAGAATTGAAGCCGGTGACAGCCTGATTGTGATTGAAGCTATGAAAATGGAGAATGAAATTCAGTCTCCTACATCGGGTATTGTGGTTGCGATCCATGTGGCAAAAGGAGAAGCTGTGTCGCCAGATGAAACGCTACTTGAAATTCAACCTGAATCATAAAGAAAACTATGCATGTTAACGCTTGTTTTGGCATCATCGTCACCTTATCGAAGAGAATTACTATCGCGATTTAAATTGCCCTTCGATGTCTTTAGCCCTGACATTGATGAAATACCTCACATTAATGAAAAAGCAAAAGAGATTTCTTGTAGACTTGCGCGAGAAAAAGCTTTTAAAGTCGCACCTCACTATGCAAATTCATTGATTATCGGCTCTGATCAAACAGCAGAATGTCAAAATCAAATTATTGAAAAACCAAATGCGCATGAAAATGCTGTAAAACAACTTCAGTTTTTAAGTGGAAAGATTGTGACTTTCTATACCTCTCTTTGTTTATTGAATACAAAGACTGAACAAGTGCAAGAATGTGTCATTGAATTTGAAGTGAAATACAAAGAGTTAAATCAGAAAATAATTGAATCTTATTTACTAAAAGAACTGCCATACAATTGTGTAGGTAGTGTTAAATCTGAAGGTCTTGGTATTACGCTTCTTGAATATATTAAAGGTGAAGATCCAACAGCACTAATAGGTCTACCGCTAATTAAATTATCAGACATGCTTCGAAATGAAGGCATAGTATTTTAATGACAAAAAAAACACATGGACATTTGTATCTCATTCCTGTTCCGATAGACCAAAATGCTAGGGAATCTGTTCTTCTAGAAAAATACCAAAAAATTGTAGAACGTTTAGACTATTTTGTTGTAGAAAATGAAAAAACAGCGCGCTTTTATTTAGGCGCGCTTAATCTTCATAAGCCTCTAAATCAATTGCATTTTGAAGTATTAAATCAAACTACAACCACAGAAGACATCACACATTATTTAACTCCGCTTTTGGAAGGTTTTGATATTGGATTGCTATCAGAATCAGGTTGTCCTGCGGTAGCGGATCCTGGTTCAAAAATGGCTGCCCTAGCCCATCAAAATAATATTAGGGTCATACCCATGACTGGCCCTTCTTCAATTATTTTAGCGCTCATGGCATCCGGGCTTAATGGGCAGCAATTTAAATTTCACGGCTACTTGCCTTCTGAGAAAGAAGACAGAATAAAAAAAATCATTTCAATTGAAAATGAGTCAAACAAACATCATGAAACTCAAATATTTATCGAAACACCCTACAGGAATCAACATATTTTTAATGACCTGATAGATAAACTTCAAGACAAAACAAGACTTTGTATTGCGTTAGATCTTACTTCAGAAAATGAATTTATCCTGACAAAAAGTATAAAAGATTGGAAAAGAGAAACTGCGCCTGATTTAAAAAATAAACCCTGCGTATTTCTATTGCAGGGCTAAAATTTCTTTTATTGGCGAAAAAGTTTTACGATGATATTCACAAACCCCTAAACTTTTGATCATTTCAACATGAAGCTTTGTAGGATAACCTTTATGTTTTTTAAATTGATACCCAGGATAAATCTTATCAATTTCTATCATTTTAAGATCACGTTCTGTTTTCGCAATAATTGAGGCGGCAGAAATTTCTGCCACTTTGTCGTCACCTTTAACAATTGCTTCACACAGATAATGTACGTTAGGGCAAAATAAACCATCCACCATCACTTTGATTGAAGGGCAGCTATTGAGACTTTCAATGGCTCTTTTCATAGCTAACAATGTCGCCTGATGGATATTTAACGCATCAATTTCTTCGGCACTACATATACCTACAGACCACGCTACAGCATTTAGTTTGATATTTGATGCAAGAGTATATCGTTTAGATTCGGATATTTTTTTAGAGTCGCGTAAACCTTCAGTATCAAAATGGGGTCCTAAAATGACTGCAGCTGCATACACAGGGCCTGCTAAAGGTCCCCTACCCGCTTCATCGACGCCACAAATTAAATTCGCCTGCATTTATTTGATAAATTTAAAAATGATTTTATTCAAACGATAGGATGTATTCTGTTTTAATTGACGATGTATTTTTGTAAATTGAATTAAAAGATTTTTTCTGTAAGATGTATCTTTCAAAATTTCCAAAGCTTTATTTGTAATATTGTCAGGCGTTGCATCTTTTTGTAAAAGTTCTGGTACAAAAAACTTATTAAGAAGAATATTAGGGAGGCTCACATAGGGCAGATATTGCATACGCTTGAGAATTTCCCAGCTCATAGACGACATCTTATAAATGACTATCATTGGTTTTTTATAAAGTGCGGCTTCAAGCGTTGCAGTGCCAGAAGCTACGATGACCAAATCCGATGCATTGATTGCATCTGAAGCATGGCCAGTAAGTAGTTGTATATCCAATTCTGCATGCGTATTTTTAAATAAAGTTTTTGAGAAAATCATATAAGTTTCTCTTGTGGGGAGTGGTACTAAAAACTTCACATCTCGTATTTTTTTTGATAGCTCAATCGCTGAGTCAATGAGAAGTTGCGTATGCCATTTCACTTCCCCTTGCCTACTTCCAGGAAGAAGCGCTATGACTGTAGTAGCTTTGATAATTTTAAGTTTGGCTTGCGCTTTTTTTTTATTCGGATGAAGTGGAATCATCTCAGCTAGAGGGTGACCTACAAAAGTCGCTTGAATATGGGCTTTTGAATAAATATTTTTCTCAAAAGGAAATATAGTTAACATATGATCAATGGATGTTTTTATTTTTTTAAGCCTATTTTTTCTCCATGCCCATATCGATGGGCTGACATAATGAATCACAGGAATACCTTTTTTCTTTAACTGTCTTTCAATCCAAAAATTAAAATCAGGTGCATCAATTCCAATAAATAAATCAGGTTTTGCATCGAGAATTTGATTTAAAAGATTTTTTCTTAAGGTTAGAAGATGAAATAACTTTCTAAAGGCTTCAAAATAACCCCTTACTGAAAGCTCTTCCATTGGGAAATAGGATAATGCGCCTTCTTTTAGCATCTTTGGTCCTGCCACGCCTATAAATTTAAGATCAAAACGCGTTGATTTCAAAGATCTAATTAAGTGACTTCCTAGCAAGTCTCCGGAAGACTCTCCGGCAACTATGGCAATCGTTTTCATGATTAACGAATAATACCGCGGGTAGACTTTGCAATAAAATCTATGTAAAGATTAAGCGCTTCAGTATCAATGCTTAATAATTTAATTTTATCTTTTGCCTCATCAAGCGAATGTCCTTGGCGATATAAAATCTTATAAGCTTCCTTAATTTTCGAAATAACTTTAGGATCAAATCCCCTCCTTTTTAAACCTTCTGCATTAATTCCATTGGGTTTTGCATCATAGCCTGCTGCGATAACATAAGGTGGAATGTCTTTAAAGACGACTGTATTGACTGCGGTAATAATATGGCTACCAATCTTACAAAATTGATGTACGAGGGTGAATCCTCCTAGAATCGCATAATCATCAACTAACACATGGCCTGCAAGTGAAGTGTTATTGGCAAGGATGGTATGATTTTTAATTTCGCAATCATGGGCAATATGCACATACGCCATAATCCAATTATCACTGCCGATTTTTGTTACACCTTCATCTTGAGCCGTACCTCGATTGAAAGTACAAAACTCTCTGATCGTATTGTTGTCACCGATCTCTAAAAATGTTTTTTCTTGATTGTATTTTTTATCCTGCGGGGCTTCGCCAATAGAACTGTAATGATAGATATGATTATTTTTTCCAATCGTCGTATCACCAGTAATGGTCACATGATTTCCAATGACTGAGCCAGCCCCTATCTTAACGTCGGCATCGATAATAGAATAAGGTCCAACTTTTACGCTGGAATCTAAACTAGCTTTTGAGTTAATAATGGCGGTGGGATGAATCAAGATATTATTGCAGCCCTATAAATTTATTTTTTTTCAATAGGCTTTAAGATACACATCATACTAGCTTCAGCAACAATCTCATCATTGACTTTAGCCACAGCAATATACTTCCATATACCTTTTAAAACTCGATCTATTTTTACGTGGATGATAAGTTGGTCGCCAGGAGAAACAGGCTTTTTAAAACGTGCACTATCAATCCCAGCAAAATAATAAACTGAATCATCTGAAGGTTTCGTATTCATTGTCTTGAAAGACAAGATCGCAGCGGCTTGAGCCATAGCTTCTACAATGAGAACACCTGGCATCACTGGATAATATGGAAAGTGGCCTGGGAAAAAAGGTTCGTTGATTGATACATTTTTGATAGCAAAAATTTCTTTTCCAAGCTCCATCGAGATGACCTTATCGATGAGAACGAAAGGATACCTATGAGGCAAATGATTCAAAATTTCATGTATATCCATCGAGGTATTTTCGGCCATCTTAATTATTCCTGTTATTTTAATCTTCTAATTTTTGCTGCAGTTTTAAGCCACACATCATGTTCTTGGAAAGGCATCAGTGCTGTGTAAGTTCCGGAAGTTTTGATGGATCTTGTAATCATAGAACCGGGTGAAATAGTGACATCGTCTACAATCGATAAATGTCCTAAGATCATCGCAGCTCCTCCGATAGCACAGTTTTTTCCTATTTTAGCGCTCCCTGCGATTCCTACACAACCCGCGATAATTGTATTTTCCCCAATTCTACAGTTATGTCCAATCTGCACTAAATTATCAATCTTAACGCCATTAGAGATCATAGTATCATCTAAAGCCCCTCGATCTATGGTTGAATTTGACCCAATATCAACGTTATCACCCAAGACTACCCTTCCTACTTGAGGAATAGCTAACCACTCTTTATTGTCTTTAACATAGCCAAAACCTTCAGCGCCAATGATACATCCAGAGTAAAGTATGCAATTTTTTCCAATCAAAGTATTTTCCTTCAATACAACATTGGAGTGAACGATAGAGAGAGAGCCAATTGAGCAATTAGACTCAATGATTGAGCCTGCATAAATCATGACACCATCATCAAGAACAACATTTTCATCAATAACTACATTGGGGCCAATATATATATTCTTGCCCAACTTACAACTCGGATGAATAATTGCAGACTGATGAATTTCTTTTTTTATTTGTTTGTTAGGATTTAATAGGCGTGATATTTTTGCAAAATATAAATGCGGATTATCAACAACTATGGCATTAATAGAATGATATATAAGACTTTCTCTATTAAGAATCACAACGCCCGCATTTGTTTTTTTTAATAACTCTAGATATTTAAGATTGTTAAAAAAAGAAATTGAATGTTGGTCAGCTGATTCTAATGAGGCGACAGAGTTAATAAGGATATTAGAGTCGCCTATTAACTCACCGCCTAATTGTTTTACAAGATCACCAGATGTGATTTTTTGGCCCATACGAACAATTTAGGCCAACAATTATTTTTTACCTAATGATTTTAGAATCTTATCTGTAATGTCAATCTTCTCGCTGGCATAAGCAACACCATTATAAACAACAAGATCATACGCCTCTGCTTTAGCAACTGAGGTTACAGCCTTATTAATTTGTTCTTGAAGACCGCCAAGCTCTTCATTTCTTCTGATATTAATGTCCTCTCTTAACTCTCGTTCCTTTCGCTGAGCATCAACTCGAAGCTGAGCCAGGGCTTTATCTTTAGTGTCACGTTCAGAATCTTTCATTGTTAGCGCATCTTTAGCAAAAGCTGCTTCTTTTTCTTTTAAAGCTTTGACATCCGCTTTTAGTTTTTCAGTACGAGCACTAAATTCTTTTTCTAATTTTTTATTGCTCTCAATCGTTTGTGGCGCCTCTTGAAGAATTTTATCTACCTGAACAAATCCAATCTTAAGATCAGCGTAGGCTGACACACTCGCTAAAAATAAAGTTACAAAAGCTAAAAATTTATATTTATATTTCAATTACTTTCTCCTAAAGGTTCTTTAAATTAAAAAATTAAAACTGCTGGCCCATTTGAAATTGTATGCTTTCTGTTTTGTCGTTAGTTTGGCTATTGAAAGGCTTAGCATACATAACTTTTATAGGTCCAAAGGGCGATATCCACATAGCGCCAACACCTGCGGACAGTCTTAGATCTCCCAAATTAACAGATTGATTGCTTGCATATACGTTACCAGCATCCATAAATGCACTCAAGCGAAATTGATCATTATTTTTCATAAAAGGCACGGGCATAAATAATTCGGCATTACCAACTAACATTTTATTTCCGCCAAGAAACATATAAGCATTATTTATCGAATCATATTCATTTGGGCCCATTGCGCCTTGAGCGTAACCACGAACAGTGCCCACACCACCAACGTAGAAATTTTTGAAAAATGGAAGAACTTTTCCGCCATAGCTATTTACGTATCCAAATTCTCCATTTAGCATTAAAGTTAAGTTTTTATTAATGTCTTTGTACCAAGTTTCTTGACCCTTCAGTTTGTATGTCTGGATATCTAAACCAGGTAAAGCAACTTCGGCGCTAAGCCTCGAAAGCTCCCCTTTTTTTGGAAGCAAAATATCGTCCCGGGTATCATTAGCCCAGCTAAGATTTGCACTTAATGAATTCATAGTACAAGAGGTTGCTGAAGTATTTCCGGTCACGCTTCCGCAATAATCAATATAGCGCTTTGGTGATATGCCGGACTGTAAATTAGAAACTTCAGTGTTGTCTAAAGTTACGCCGTATGAAATTGAATTCTTCTCATTTAAAGGGACACCAAAGTGGAGGCCCATTCCGTAAGATGATGTATTGTAAGAAACAATGTTTAAAGACGATGTATTTGCGTCTTTCCTATAAACAGAATAATTTCTACTAATGCCTTCTGGCGTATAGTAAGGCTCTAACACATTAAGGGCATAGGTTTTATTGACAGATCCTGTATTAACCTGTGCAGAAACTTTATTGCCTGTGCCAAGGAAGTTAGCCTGAGTGACATTAAAACTTCCAACCAAACCTTCACTACTGCTTACCCCAGCTCCAAACATAATACTTCCTGTATTTTTTTCAGTTACCTTTACTTTTAAGTCAACTTGATCTGTGCTTCCAGGAACTGCTGGCGTTTCTATATTTATATCCGAAAAAAATTGCGTTCTTTTTAGTCTTACTTTAGAACGATCAATTTTATCAGCGGCATATGAAGCAGATTCAATTTGTCTAAACTCTCGCCTGACTACATCATCTCGAGTTCTTACATTGCCTTCAATAACGATTCGTCTAATGTAGACCTTTCTTCCTGGGTCAACATAAAATGTAAAAGCAGCACTACGTTCTTCTTTATTAATTTCTGGTATGGCATTAACATTAGAAAAGGCAAAGCCTTCGTTTCCGAGTCTAGTATTCATGGCTTTTGTTGATTCGGTAATTTTTTCACGGCTAAAAACATCATCTTTTTTAAGTTTAATTAATTTTTGAAGCTCACCTTCTGAGACTTGATTGAGATCACCTGCAAGTTTGACGTCAGAAACTTTATACTTGGGACCTTCGGAAATATTTATAGTAATAAATACATCGCTTTTGTCTGGGGTGATTGATACCTGAGTAGAGTCAATTGAAAATTCTAAAAATCCTCGGTTCATATAAAAAGACTTAAGGCTCTCTAAATCACCTGTTAATTTTTGTTTTGAGTATTGATCATCTTTGTACCACCAAGATAGCCAGTTAGTTGTTTTTAATTGGAATTCTGAAGTGATATCTGTTTGATTATAAATTTGATTTCCAACCACATTAATTTCTTTAATGCGCGAAACTATGCCTTCCTCAATATCGAAACGGATAGCCACTCTATTTCTCTCTAAAGGGGATGCTGAAGTTTTAACAGTGGCGGTATATTTACCTTGAGATAAATATTGTCTCTTAATTTCTTGTTCAGCAAATTCTAATTTTGATTTATCGTAAATCTGGCCTTCAATAAGGCCAATGCCTTTCATTCCTTCTTTAAGTTTATCGGTCTGAAATGCTTTATTTCCTGAGAATTGAATATCAGCTATTGATGGTCGTTCTTGGATGGTTACAAGAAGAATATCTTGATCTGTTTCAATACGGATATCTTTAAAAAAGCCTGTGCGGAAGAGTGATTTTATAGCTTCAGAGGCTTTATCATCTGTCATGGTGTCGCCAACTTGCACTGGAAGATAGTTAAAAACCAAGCCCGGCTCAGTTCTTTGAAGGCCTTCAATTTTAATATCTTTAATGACAAAAGGCTCCATAGCAAAGGCTGCTATAGATAGAAAGAGAAGAGAAACGAATAAAGCTAGCTGAGATCTTAAAGTCATTAGCTTCCTAATAAATATCGACAGGCGTCATTATACAACGCAATTACGGTTAGTAAACCCAAAATTAACACCCCAACCCTTTGACTTATCATCATTTTTTTGTTTGATAAAGGCTTTCTTGTGACAAATTCTAAAAGATAGTAAGCTAAATATCCTCCATCTAATAATGGTATAGGCAATAGATTTAATACTCCTATATTTAAACTAATCAGTCCGATAAATTGAACGTAAGAAACAATGCCTTCTAAAAACGAAGAAGAAGCCATATGAGCAATAGCAAAAGGCCCTCCTAAGTCTTTTAAGGCCTCTTTATCCGTGAAAAGATTTTTAAATGTAGTCAAAGTTAGATAGAAAAAGGTATGGGTTTGGGCTAATGATTTTTTAACAGCCTCTCCAAAAGTACTTTTTACTTCAACCAAATGAGCCTTAATAATGGCTTCATCATAACCCAATGAAATACCAATTCTTTTTTTCTCTATTTTACCTTCAAAAATATCTTTATCTATATGAATATATTGAATAATATTTTCTCTTTTTATTGATAGATCGTAAGATTTCAGCCAATTATCTTGAACAATAGCAACTAAATCAGAAGTATTTTTTATAGGAATTTGATTCGCCATAAGAATTTGATCATTAGTTCTAAGGCCTATTTTTTCAGCAATACTTCCTGGCTCGACCGATTGAATTAAGATAGGCACACCATATGGAAAAACCCTAATTTCATCATCCCATAATAGGTTTTTAATATTAATGATCTGATCTCCACGCCTAAAACTTATATTTTGCAATCCTGATTTATGATCTTTCAAAGAAGTTTCTAAATCATCTAAAGATTTAATGTCTTTGCCATTAAAAAAAACAATCTCATCTCCGGCTCTAAGCCCTTCTTTGTATGCTTCGGTAGCGATAGGTACATCACTAATGAGTGGCTTAATTTGAAGGGAGCCATGCATATAGATAAAGCAAAATATAAATATGCCCAAAATAATATTAATCAACGGCCCTGCAGCAACGATAAGAAAACGTTTAATTAAAGGCTGTCGATTAAACGCCCTTTTAAGATCATTTTTATTAATTTTTTCATTTGTCTCGGAATGGGTTTCATCTAAAAGCTTTACATAGCCACCAAGAGGAATGGAAGATAAAATAAATGCAGTTTGATCTTTACCAAGGAGAAAAGTAAAAAGAGGTTTGCCAAATCCAATCGAGAACTTTAATACCTTCACATTGCACCAGCGTGCCATTTGAAAATGGCCGAATTCATGGATGCCTACAACAATACTGATAGTAAGAATAAAGACAAGAAAAGTTGTCATGTAGTTAAGTGATGGCGATCAATCCAAGAAAGTGCAAGATGACGGGTCTTATTATCAACCTCTAAAACTGTATCAATAGAATCCAAAGCTTGAGATTTAATTGTATCCATACAAAATTTAATCAACTCTGCAATCTGGTTAAATGTTATAGATTCATTTAAAAAAGCATCGACAGCAACTTCATTTGCAGCATTAAGAATGGTGGGAGCATTTTGACCCATATTTAAGGCTTTATAAGCTAATCCAATGCAAGGAAATTTATCCAAATCAGGCGCTTCAAAATCAAGTCTTTTTGTTTTGATAAGATCCAAACCTAAAACTCCGGATTCAATTCTCTCGGGGTGGCTTAATGCATAAGCAATAGGCGTCCTCATGTCAGGATTCCCCAATTGTGCCAACGTGCTTCCATCTATATATTCCACAAGCGAATGAATAATACTCTGAGGATGAATAATCACTTCAATATCTGAAGCTGGAATATCGAATAACCAACAAGCTTCAATTACTTCTAAGCCTTTATTCATCATGGTTGCAGAATCGATTGTAATCTTTTTACCCATAATCCAATTAGGGTGTCGCAAAGCTTCTTTGGGCGTTACATGCTTAAGTTCTTCTTTGGTAGATGTCCTAAATGGCCCACCAGATGCAGTCAATAAAATTTTTCTAATGCCATTCAATTTGTAGTTCAATTTTTTGCTTTGTGGAAGCACTTGCAAAATCGCATTATGTTCGCTATCAATCGGTATTAAAGTTGCATTGGATTGTTTTATAGCTTTAACAAACAATTCACCGGCCATGACGAGTGTTTCTTTGTTGGCTAATAAAATCTTTTTACCACTATTTGCAGCAGCCATTGTAGGCTTAAGGCCTGCCGCACCAACAATAGCTGAAATGACAGTGTCAGTGTCTTTATGAGAGCTAAGCCAATCTAAAGATTTATCATCATCTAAAACGATTGTTTTTAAATTCAATGCAAGTAGATTTTTCTTTAGCTGATGATTTGCCTCTTGATTTAGAGCAAACGCAAATTGTGGTTCAAATTCACTACATTGCTCTGTTAATAGATCAACATTTCTATTTGCTGTAAGCGCAAAAACTTTATACTTGTCTTGATGAAGTTTTATGACTTGAAGGGCATTACAACCAATACTTCCAGTTGAGCCTAAGATAACAATATTTTCCACTTAAATAATTTGCCCGAAAAAAGAAGGTGAAATAAGTATTAAAGTCGCAAGAGGTAGGCTAGAACAAAGGCTA
>Ga0114975_10002948_pt1 | contig 11509 bp, 10 predicted proteins | sample S_130626_EF_Meta_FD_87031 | JGI IMG/M metagenome (GOLD analysis project Ga0114975, IMG submission 87031) | Freshwater microbial communities from Lake Simoncouche, Canada to study carbon cycling - S_130626_EF_MetaG | ecosystem: Environmental > Aquatic > Freshwater > Lake | place: Lake...
CTGCGCAAATGAAAACCATAGTTTTTGCTCGATGGAAAACGATTGAGTCCGTCTAACTGATTCTAAGAACTCTGGCGTAGAAATTCCTAAGTCTTCAAGTCTGTGACGGGTGCCAGCTTTTTCAATAATATCTTTAGCACCTTCAAAATCATTTCCTTGAAACTTTGACATGACCAAAACTCCAAGAGATACAAGTTCGCCGTGCGCGATTGTTCGCCCTGTTACCTCTTCGAATGTATATGCAAAGAAATGTTCGCTGCCTTCTTCAAAACGTGCGTGTTTCATTTCATGACATCGCCATCCAATATCTCTATGTAGTTCCATCAACCTTCTCAAGCCATCATCTGTCTGTGCTTTGACGCCCGGTGCACATTCAGCAAGTTCGGCGAGATAGCGAAGTGAAATTTCTGGAGAATCCGGTTTCCATCCAAACTCATCCATTCCTTTCTCGTGTGCGTATTTCCAGTCAAACCAAGCTGTATGACAAGCAAGCACATCGCCAATGCCGCTAGTTACCATCGATTTAGGAGCGGCTCTAAACAAATCAAAATCAACTAAGACAAGATCTGGGACGGCGTCACCGTCATAGATAACTCCGCCTTGTTCTCGCAGAGCGCTCATGCGAGTAAAACATGCATCGACAGATGGAATTGAAGGAATCAAAGTTAACGACAGTTGGCGGCGCCAATGTACCCACTTGGCTGTATCCATGGCAGAACCGCCACCTAAGCCAACCACATGCACACCAGGAACTTCCTTTGCCAAATCATCCAGGTATTTTTTCGATAACTCTTTGGCTTCAACAATAAACTTAGGTTGATTAGTTACATTTTTCTGGATGAGCTCCCAAGGTTCTTTGTGAGTAATCAGAATGTAATCACCCAATGAATTCAGATAAGCGGAACAAATATTCGATCCGTACTTAACATTTGAGCCTTGAGCCTGAAACATTTACTTCTCCCCCAATTGACTTAAAGTCGATACCACGCTGGCATCATCAATCACTCTGTAAATCTCAAGGTATTTTCTGGATCGTGCATTCTTTTGACGGGTTTGTCTAACGATCATTTCAGCGAAAAAACGTACATCATTATTCACGTTTTGAAAGAATTCATCGAGTGAGACTCCTGCTGTGCGCCCCTTAAGCCACCACTGTCTGGCCATATTGATAAGCATGGTCCTATGTAATGACGTTGCCACAATTAACTTATCAATAAATACGGTGACATCTAAATAATGAGTAGGTTTAGCAACCTCTCGCCCGAAATACCAACGAGCAACCGGCAAAAAAGGTTCAATCCCAACAGGTTGCGATCCTGGATGTTTATCAAATCCAGAAGTCCACATTGCCTCTGCCATCGAAACTGCGACTTTTTTGTGATCCTCATTGTCTTCATAAAGATATGAATTAGGATCAAACGTTAGTACCAAATACGGTTGCTCATCTCGAATTATATCAATGTACTTTGTTCGTAAACTGACTTCGGAATAATCACCAAGGCGATCGGTGTCTAGATTCAAATCAATAGTCTTACTAATGCCAAGATGTTTCATTGCAAGATTGAATTCTTTGGTATTTGTCTCGATTGTTGCGCTTTCATTCAAATTAAAACTATCCCATCGATCATTTGTTGCCCGCACAACTGTAACTTTCCAGCCAGCCTCAATTAGGGAGGCAGCTCCACCACCGCAAAAAAGCAACAAATCATCTGCATGAGCGATCGAAATCAGCGCCACTTTATTTTTTGTTTCAGGAAGGCTTAATTCTTGAAGTTTCATTATGGGCGCGCACCTTTACCAATTTTATATTGAGCCAACATAGTTGCGCCAATCGCTCCGGATAGATCACCTATCGTAGAAGCTTGAATGTTTTTTGTTTCACTAAAACCTCGATGTGTTTCTAATCTTTCGACTAGGTGGTTTTGGAAACTACTCCACTTGTCAATAATTGAGCCACAAATGACAACTACTTCGGGTCTTGAAATCACTAAATGCGTAATCAATCCATCTGCAATCCGGTGGCCAAATTCTTGCCATGTTTTCTCAGATAAATTGGAAAAATCACAACGACCATCAACTAATGTAAACTCGGATCTAGATTTTGCGATTTCCTCTAACGCCAGGCGCGATGCACTCATCTCCCAACATGCATCCAAACCGCAGTAACAAGGGGCAGAAATGTTTGGAACAGAAATATGACCGCCTTCTGGATGCTGTCCATCTAAAGCTCGGATAGGTTTTCTATCTTTAAACAAAGAAACACCCAGCCCTGTCCCAAGAGTTATACATAGAACAGATGAGTGATTTTTTCCAGCACCTAGAATCGCTTCCGACAAACCCGCTGCATTCGCATCGTTATCTATCCAGACTTCTCGATTAAGCAAACTGGAAAGTTTTCCACCTAGGTCTAATCCCGAAAATTGAGGCAAGGTATCTGGGTTATCAATCACACCTGTAACGAGATTCACGGGACCTGTTGAACCAATTCCAATTGCCTCTATATCTTTCAAATCAGGAACGTTTTTTGTTATCCAAGCACCTAGGAGTGAAATTGAATCTTCATTTGAAACAGCCGCAAAACTTGAAGTTGCGATTTTTGATTCTTGAATTACTTCATGCTTTTCATTTGCCACAACTAAACGAATACCAGTGCCACCTATATCTAGGCCGATAAAATTAGACATGGCGTTATTTTGTCACCCTTAAGTCAATTCCTGCCTTACGAAAATGTTCCCTGTAACTCTTATCGATTGCAGAATCTGTGACTAAAATTGCAATTTCTTTTAATGCACAAACCTTTCCAAAAGCTTTCACGCCGAATTTGGATGAGTCCGCTGCAACGATGGTTCGGGTTGAAGCATGATGTGCCGCACGCTTAATCATTGCGTCATCAGAATTCCATTCGGTCAATCCATAAATAGGTTCTAAGCCAGATGCGGTCATAATCATTTGATCAAAATGATAGTTCCTCAAAGTTTCGAGAGCCGCGGGGCCAATAAGAGACTCTTCGCCTTTGCGTACAAACCCACCGATAACCATCAACTGAATCTTAGGAGCAGCGCGTAAAATATCAGCAACGCGAAAACTTAGTGCACAAACTGTTAATTCTCGTTCAATTAATTGTTTAGCGATTGCAACACCAGTGGAACCACCATCTAAAACGATTGTCTCTCGATCATTGATGAGTGTTGCAACATATTTGGCAATCTCATTTTTAGCTTTAGACGCAATTTCACTTCTAATGGCAAAAGCAGGTTCGAACGAGCCACTTACCCCTTTTATTGCAAAGCCTTTTTCACGCCGAAGTAAACCAAGTCGAGATAAATGTTCAATGTCTCGGCGGATTGTCATTTCTGACACTTTTAAGACTTTTGTTAGATCGGAAATCAAAACTCGTGCTTCGTCGTTGACGATATTCAAGATTTCTTGAAGTCGATCATCGGGTTTCATTGGTTTCCTAAATGTAATGGTGCTGAGATTCTAACCTTTAACCCACTCTTCGATTTCATCTAATTGCTTGTCAGTGATTTCAGTTTCCGTTGCAATTGTGTACCATAAATTCTTGGATTCCTTTGAGTAATCAATCATGTGCTTTAAGCCGTTACGTACATCTGTCCAAGTGATATCCATATCCTCTGGCTGATATGCGACACCCATCTCATCTAGTTTGCCTTTAATGAATTTGGGATCATTGTTTTGAAGATAACTCATGATAACCACACCTAAGGAAACGATTTGACCATGCAAAAATGGCTTATGAATCAAATGTTCAAGAGAATAAAAGAGAGTGTGCTCTGAACCTTCAATTGGCCGTGGATTCCATCCAGCATTGTTAAATGCTGCCCCGCCCCAACGCAATGCATTCATCAAAGTTTGGACACCTCGATCATTGACCGCGTTGATGTCTGAAGTTGAATTGAGAACTGAGTTTAAAACTTCGGAAGCTTGAGATACCCAAAAATCGTCGTATGGCCACTTCTTTTCGCACTTCCCTACTTTTGTTGCGTACTCCCAATCCCATTTCGCTGTGTAATAACAAACGATGTCACCAACACCAGATCGATTGATGTACTCAGGTGCGCTTTGAATGACGTCATAATCTACATAAATCATCTCGGGGATGGCATAACCAACATATTTAAGAATTCCATTGTCGCGAACGGCAGATCGATGTCCAAAGGGTGCATTTACTGACATCGAGGTTGGACATTGGAATAGTGGCAAGTGTTTGCGCCACGCAAAATACTTGGCTACGTCGATTGCGACACCACCGCCGATTCCAACAATCGCTTTAACATCAGGAAATTCTTTTAATGTTTTTTCAAGATCCTTGATTTCTAGTGAATCAACCAAGTGAACAAAGGTCTCCTTAGAGTCAAAATAATGAGAAAAACGTGGCCAAAGGTCCTTATTTGATACGACTAAGAAAGGTGGATTAATAATTTTTGGTAACTCTGCATACAGCTCTCTTCCGTATGCGACATCAAATAATTGCATTAGATCCTCTTCCTAGTCGATTTACAGAGTGTCAGTAACTTTTGACGCGTAGGCAAAACTACCTGCCTGAACGCCGGTTCTTGCAGCTAGCGCAAAACTTAATGTTTGAAAACTTAATGTGTCACAAATGCGAGCTTCAGTGCCCTTGCGATCAGGTGAAGGAAGTTTTGTGCCTATGCCTTTATCGCCAATCCACGTTACAGAAGATCCTGAAGCAACTAATTCTGAAGCAAGCTTGATGTTGAGTGAATTGTGAGGTTCTGTTCCATGATCAAAGAATGTGATACTCAAATCTGGACCAGCTATTTCAATAGGACCATGTCTAAATGATGCAGAAGTAGTTCCTTCAATTGACATTTTTGCGGCTTCTTTAAGAATTAGTCCAGCTGTTTGTGAAGACGCGCCAGCTACTCCCCTACCCACGCAAACATAATTCTTTTTGTACGGCATATCCTTTTCGGCATTTTCTATTTGCGAATCAAGATCAGCAATGTACCTATCAATGGAATCTACTGTTCGTAGCAAAGTCGAACGTGAATCTTCGTAAGATTTAGAAACTTCGGAAAACACCAACTTCATGGCAGCAAGAGTGTTCAAGTAAGTTTTAGTACTCACTGTTGCCTCTGGACCAGCCTTTAGATCAACCAAATAATCGGAATGCTTTGCAAGATTACTTTCAGGATCATTTGTAATACCAAGTACGTCAACCTTGGAGAGGTCGAATTGCTTGAGAACTTGAGTTACTTCAGCGCTTTCACCCGATTGCGAGGTTAAACACAACAGAGTTCCTGGTGAGAGCAACCCAGCACCAACATCGATGAGCTCAGATGCTGGTAGCCACCAAGCAGGCAATCCCATTCGTGTGAAGGTTTCCCAGGTTTCATAGGATGCAAAATGACTGCTTCCCATGCCCGCAAAAACAATTCGGGATCTCTTTGAAACATCAAGGTCGCGGCCTAGGGCATGCATATCGTCGGCTCGAACCATGAATTGAGCGAGTTTTTCTGCTTGCTCATTGACGTTCAGGCGATATGGCGAGGTAACTGACACGTAAAGCCCTCCATGAGAGTGAGATCCAGCGAGATAATTTCTCACAGATTTGATGAAAATACTACCATTTTTTTAACATTCCAAGTAGCATCCATCTGCCTACGTGAGGAAACCCTCACTTCGAAAGGAAAGGATCCGCGGTGCTCAATTCCAAAACAATTAGACGTTTTGCTGGATTAGCATCAGTTTCATTACTTCTTGCTGCGTGCTCTAGCGGGGGAACTGACTCTGAGGCTTCTGGTGAAATAAACGTTTTTCTAATTTCTAGCCCTTCCTCAACTTCTATTCAAAGTTTTATTCCCGGCTTTGAAGCAGAAACGGGAATCAAAGTTAATGTTTCTGAAACTCCATACGGAGAAGCACATCAGAAGCAACTACTTTCATACCAGCAAAAAGCTGGTGCATACGATGTGGCTCAATTTGATAACTCATTCTTGATGCCATTCTGCCAAGCACAGGCAATGGCACCACTTGATAGTTATTTGGGTAATTCATCTGAATATGACATTGCTGATTTTGGTCAAAGCCAACAGGATTACGGAAAGTGCAATGGTGAAACATTAGGTTTGACACTGAGCACTGAACCAATGATCCAGTGGTATCGAACAGATATCTACGAAAAATTAGGACTCACACCAGCAAAAACTTGGGATGAGTACTACGACAACGCTAAAAAAGTTCAAGCCGCAGGTTACGGTGGTCAAATCATTGGATTTGGACCAAACGTTTCATGGTGGTGGATGACTATGGTGTGGTCATTCGGTGGAAAACTTTATGACGATGCACTTAATCCAACTGTAAATAGCAAAGAAGCTATTGCTGCCACTGATTTCCTTAAGAAATTGATGACAGTTTCCCCAAAGGGTGCTTCAACAGCAAACTCTGATGAAGTTACTAGCAAATTCCTGGGTGAAGATATTGGTGCCATGATCAATTACTCCGGTTATTACGGAAGCGTTCTTGATAAGACAATTAACAAGAATGAAGGCAAAATCGGTACAGCGCCGATGCCTAAGGGATCAGCAGATATCACTCACTTAGCTGGCTGGAACATTGGTATTCCAAAAGATGCCAAGAATCCAACTGCGGCATGGAAGTTCCTCGAATACGTTCTAGGAAAGTCTAATGCGAAGAGCTACCTTGAATCAGGTGCTGCTGCAATTGGCCGTAAGTCAATTACAACAAACGCAGAACTTCTTGCAAAGTTCCCTTACCTATCACAACTTGAAATTCCTTCAAGTTCACGCATTGAACGTTATCCTCAAATCGCTGTGTGGCCAGAGTTTGAAGTTGCTGCAATTGATGCAGTAACTCAAGTACTCAACGGCAAGAGTGATTCGACTAAAGCAATGACGGCTCTAAATGAGAAATTGAAACCAATTCTCGCTAAAGAACCTAAGTAAGAAATAAATTAATAAACCTATTGGCCTAGTTAGAAAGTTCTTAAATGCCCAAACGCATGAAACTAACTAGGCCAATAGGCCAATTTACATTCGGAGCCTGGGCGCTCCTATCGTTAACCGTGTTGATACCGATTTTTTACGGCATCTACATTTCATTTCTTGATATAAAACTCTCTTCATTCTTACCGCCGCAATTTGTTGGACTTGATAATTACGTTGCGGCTTTTAAAGCTCCCGAAACTTGGGCAACGCTGAAGATCACTCTGGCTATGATGATTTTAGGCATGCTAGTTCAAATTCCTTTAGGCATGGCACTTGCCCTTGTGCTGCACCGTAATTTAAAGGGAAGCAAAGTATTTAGTTCCATCCTAATTACTCCGATGCTACTGACTCCCGTGGCGGTTGGTTTAACTTTTAGGTTCATGTTCGATACGGACCTGGGGATTATCAATTGGGTTTTGGAATCTTTCGGAATCGATAAAATTAATTGGCTTGGCCAACAAACAACTGGAATTTTGGCGGTTGTACTAGTTGACTCCTGGCAATCTGTCCCATTCGTTATGTTGTTATTAGTTGCTGCTCTGGGATCAATCTCTCCACAACTCTACGAAGCCGCCAGTATCGATGGGGCGACATCACGTCAAACTTTCTGGAAAATTACTTTGCCCTTGATTACACCAACACTACTTGTAGTAGTCATGATAAAAATCATGGATTTCTTAAAACTTTTTGACACTCTCTTTATGTTAACTCGCGGTGGGCCAGGAAACGAAACCACAACATTGGGTTTATGGACTTATAAAACAGGCTTCATATTTCTTGAATTCTCGCGTGCTGCTGCTTTAGGTGTCTTGATAATGATTATAAGTGCGCCTGTATATTTCTTATGGCGCCGTTCGACGAAGGAAATTAAATGAAAATAACCAAAAAGGGTAAATTTTCATCATATTTAGTTTTGATTTTTTCTTCATTTCTAGCACTCTTTCCACTTTTCTGGACTTTTAGTACATCAATTAAAGATCGAGTTGATACATACACTCTCCCGCCTAAATTCTTTAATTTCACCCCCACTTTTAAAAATTACACTTCACTTTTCCAAATTGATGCCTTCCCAAAAATCTATTTGAATACACTTTTTGTAACCATTATGAGCACCATAATCGTTCTAGTTATCGGAGCATTGAGCGCCTACGCGATCGCCCGTAGATCTAGCTTTAGGGGTAGATCTTCCTTAGAAGCACTCATGATTGCGGTTCGCGCACTTCCTGGAATCGTTTTACTTCTTCCACTTTACAGATTGAGTTCTTTTCTTGGACTTTACGATTCTCTATGGGCACTAATTTTTATTTATGCTGGATTTAACTTGCCATTTGCAATTTGGCTTCTCACATCATTCTTTAGACAGATTCCGATTGAACTAGAAGAAGCCGCAAGAGTAGATGGTGCCTCGAATACACGAATGTTTGTCAAGATTTTGCTCCCTTTGGCAATGCCAGGAATAGTTGCAACTGGAGTTTTTATTGCGCTGCTTTCATGGAATGAATTCTTAATTCCAGTCATCATGGCTGGAGAAGGTTCGAAAACCCTACCCGTTTTTGTTGCAAGTTTTATATCCAATAGAACTTTAGATTGGGGACCGATGGCTGCTGCAGCCACAATTGCACTAATTCCAATTGTGATTTTTACTATTTTTATTCAAAAGTACCTGGTAGCAGGACTTTCGAGTGGAGCAGTGAAAGAATGACAACCGAGAGAATGGATCGAATAAGGTGAGTTCACAACTAGCAGCACTTGGTGGAAAAAAAGTTCGAGACACTTCTTTCCCTGCTTGGCCACATTATGATGAAACTGAACGTGAAGCGTTGAATCGTGTTTTAGATTCTCGAAATTGGTGGGCAAATCATGGCGTAGAAGTTAAGGAATTTGAAAAAGAGTGGAGTGAATACACAGGCGCAACAGCTTCATTCGCTGTCACAAACGGAACTCACACTCTTGAAGTAATCTTTCTCGCCCTGGGAATCGGTGATGGCGATGAAGTCATCGTCGCTGATTGGTCTTTTTTAGCAACAATCGGAGCAATTCTCACTGTTAATGCAATTCCAAAAATTGTTGATGTAGATCCTTTAACAGGAACTATCGATGTTGCTCAAGCGGAAGCAGCAATAGGTCCTAAAACTCGAGCAATTGTCTGCGTGCACGTGGCTGGTTCAATGTCGGATATGGATGCATTAACTGCACTCTGCAAAAAACACAATATTGCTCTTATTGAAGATAGTGCGCATGCGCATGGTTCACGTTGGAAAGGCGAACATGCCGGAACAATTGGAGATGCTGGATCGTTTTCTTTTCAAGCTTCAAAGTTGATGACATCTGGCGAAGGTGGAGTAATCACCACCAAAAGGGAAGATCTGATTCCATTATTTAAATCTTTTGTAAATTGTGGACGTGGTGATGGTATTTGGTATTACAGACACCTGCGCCTTGGCGGAAATTACAGACTCAGCGAATGGCAGGGAGCAATCCTGCGCACTCAATTAAATCGTTTCCCAGAGCAACAACAAAATCGCGGTAATAATGCAAACTGGTTAAATTCTGAAATTGCAAAAATCCCTGGATTCAAACCTCAAGGTCGCTACGCAGGTTGCACGGAACAAGGAAACTACTGCTACGTCGTTGAAGTAGATTCGACTCTCATCTCTGGTGCGACTCGTGATCAAATACGCCACGCACTACTTGCAGAAGGTATTCCACTTACAACATCGTATCCACCATTACATCGACTAGAGATGTTCAAGGATCCAAGTGGACTTGCCCCGCGCCTTCGGGGTGAGGTAACCAAAATCAGATACAACGAACAGAGTTTCCCTGTAACTGATTATTTAGCGGCGAATACTCTTTGGTTTAATACAGCAGTGCTGATGGGTTCACGCGATGATGCCAACTCTGTTCTTCAAGCTATTGCTAAGATTTCTGAACTTGGTGCAGAAGTCGCAAAAATAGATGCCCCTTCTTGGTAAATGAATAGATCAGGGAGGTATTAATGACGCTTCGAGTTGGAATCGTCGGTGGATCTTTCGCGGGAACATTGCACGCTGAAGGATGGATAAAAACTGGGCGTGCACAAATTATTTCCGTGGCTTCACCTTCAAAATCAACTCAAGAAAATTTTCAAAATCGATTTAGTTGCAAGACTTACTCAGATGCCTCTGAAATGTTAGAAAAAGAAGAATTAGACGTAATTTCATTGACATTACCAAATGTGTTTCACTACGAATTATCTTTACTGGCCCTAAGCAAAGGAATTCATGTTGTCTGTGAAAAGCCACTAGCTCTAAATCTCGATCAGGCTGCAGCGATGGTCGCAGCAGCAAAGAAATCTGGGGTTCATTTGTTTTATGCTGAGCAATTAGTTTTTGCTCCGCGGTACCAAAAGATTAAAGAATTAATTTCTCAAAATACCTTTGGCCAATTGGTGCACATAGGCCATCGAGAACGTCATGGTGGTCCGCACGCTCAATGGTTCCGGGATCCCACCATGAGCGGTGGTGGCGTAACTATGGATATGGGAATTCATGGAATTGGTTTGATCCAATGGCTCCTAAAACCAGCAAAAATAACACATGTCTATGCTCGGATTTTAACTCTAGATAAATCAAGTCAAGTTGATGATCACTGCTTGATGACTCTTGAATTCGACAATGGAATTCTTGCCACTGTTGATGCTAGTTGGGTTTCACCCGGTGGCGTAGATGACGTGTTAGAAATTCTTGGAAGAGATGGATATGTGCGTGCAGATTTAGCGCGTGGGCAAACTATGGATGTTTATTCACTTAAAGGAGCTGGTTACGCTACCGAAAAAGTCGAAACCAATAAAGGCTGGCTAAAAATATCTCACGAAGAAGCTAGAACATGGGGTTGGTACGCAGAGATCGAGCATTTTACTGCCGTGATTTTAGATGGGATTGAATCTGAATTGAGCGGAGAAGAAGGTTTACAAGCCCTTAAAGTTGCATTAGCCGCATATGAAAGTTCCAAAACTAATTCAAGAATCCAAGTTAAATAAATCCGTTACTCTTTGCATTATGTTAATGACAAGGGTTTTGCTTGCAGTATGCGCACTATCGATTAGCTATTTGCCATTTGCTCATGCAGCAGAGCCACTTACGCAAGATACGCGAATGAAATTAATTAAAACTTTGTCAGGAAATTTGAGTCCTAAGTCCGTTCTATCTTCGGGTTCTGGATTAGTTAGTGCCCACAACATGATGTACAACCACACGGTCACTATTTATGATTCAAACACTTTGCAGTTACTCTCCACTGTTAAAGATAGTGTCGATCTCAAAACGTTAGCAAATAAAAAATATAGTGGAAATTATCGAGGCGCCCCAGTTGAAGGAGCATTCTCACCAGATAATAAATATTTGTACTTTACGAATTATGCGATGTATGGCAAGGGATTTTCCAAAGAAGGCCATGACACGTGCTCACCTGCTTCAGGCTATGACACGAGTTTTCTTTCACGAATTGATCTGAGTACCTACGAGATTGATGCGGTC
>Ga0114975_10002949_pt1 | contig 11508 bp, 9 predicted proteins | sample S_130626_EF_Meta_FD_87031 | JGI IMG/M metagenome (GOLD analysis project Ga0114975, IMG submission 87031) | Freshwater microbial communities from Lake Simoncouche, Canada to study carbon cycling - S_130626_EF_MetaG | ecosystem: Environmental > Aquatic > Freshwater > Lake | place: Lake...
GAATGATCGATTTACGACTATTTCTTTGAGAACATTTCTCTTTATTTTTTCAAAGATTTTTTCATCTTCTTCATTTGTTTCTCCACCCAAAGCTGCCTTATAATATTTTCGGAAATTTATATTATCTTGGGTATCTAATGTTACAAAATCAGGATGTTCTTCTTTCCACTTTGTTATTTGTTGTAAGTTTTTGTTGGCTACCTGATTCACCACCTTACGAAACTTGGTCTTTTTATCATCCTCTTTTTCCCATACATTGTCATCTTTGATATATAGGGTTTCCCTCTTAGCATCCGTACAGTGCATCGGTCGTTTCGTAGTATCTACACTATTCATCCGATTAATGATAATTTGAGTGATTCCTTCAATGAATCCGACTTTCCCTGTGTTCTCGAAATCTTGAGTTGTTAATTGTAACGAATTTACAAAATCAGTGATATTCATTGCATCCTTACAAGTTTCATTCAAAAAGAATTGTAGATTGAATTGTTGATTCGTGGTATTATTGGAATTGGTATTATTAGTAACAGATTGATTTTTAGCTAATTCCAAGATCTGTTTACTATGTTCTTTGCTCTGTTCAATTAAAATACTTTGAAGTTCTTTATTTTGCTTTATAAGGTCTAATACCAATTCAACTGTAACTTCTGGTTTTTTGATATCAGGTTCTCGAAGTTCATTTATCAATTCATTTTTATTTTCGAGAACATTACAATGTTTTTTATGTTTGTATAATCCACTTCTATTCAAATATTCTTTATTACAATTATCACAGCAATATGTAGTTGGTTTATTAGTATCTTTATTTATATTTTGCAGGTGTTTTATTGTATTATTATGTTTATCAAAAAGACTCTTCTTTAATGTAGTAAAGTTACATTCAATACAATGATAACTTTCTAGTGGCACTGTTAGAATTTTTTCGGTTTCCAAATGATTCCGTTGATGTTTTGCAGTGAGTAAATGTGTATCATAGTCTTGCTTTCGTGACGAAACAACATCACAAATTTCGCATACGAAAATTTTAGATTTTTTTAGATTTTTTTTTGATTCCAATGATTCCATTTTCTCTAAATTATGGAAACAAAAAAAATTCTAACTTTTTCCGCAAATTTTTTTATAAAAATTTTTATGCAAACAACATTTTCATCTATTATATCGAATTTACAGCATTTTCGTCACAACTGGTTTTTTCACATTTTTCCCAAAATTCTTTAAAAGGATTTTTGAAAATTGGACATTTATAAATGTCCATTTTTATAAACCCCCGTCGACTTTTTTTTCAGAAATTTTTTTCGTTATGATATAACTTTTTATTCATAAACGAATATATTTTTCTCTACTATATAGTAGATGTTTGTATAATTTCATATAAAAGTATCGCAATATACAAATACTTTTATAGCGATTTATCTACGACTATTTCTTTGAGAACATTTCTCTTTATTTTTTCAAAGATTTTTTCATCTTCTTCATTTGTTTCTCCACCCAAAGCTACCCTATAATACTTTCGAAAATTAATATTATCTTGGGTATCTAAGGTTACAAAATCAGGATGTTCTTCTTTCCATTTTGTTATTTGTTGTAAGTTTTTGTTGGCCACCTGATTCACCACCTTACGTAATTTGGTCTTTTTGTCATCCTCTTTTTCCCATACATTATCATCTTTGATATATAATGTTTCTCTCTTGGCATCCGTGCAATGCATTGGACGTTTCGTGGTATCCACACTATTCATCCGATTAATGATAATTTGAGTGATACCTTCAATGAAACCGACTTTCCCAGTGTTCTCGAAATCTTGGGTCGTTAATTGTAACGAATTTACAAAATCAGTGATGTTCATTGCATCCTTACATGTTTCATTCAAAAAGAATTGTAGATTGAATTGTTGATTCGTGGTATTATTGGAATTCGTATTATTATTAGTAACAGATTGATTTTTGGCTAGTTCCATTATTTGTTTGCTATGTTCTTTACTCTGTTCAATTAAAATACTTTGAAGTTCTTTATTTTGCTTTATAAGGTCTAATACCAATTCAACTGTAACTTCTGGTTTTTTGATATCAGGTTCTCGAAGTTCATTTATTAATTCATTTTTATTTTCGAGAACATGACAAGTTTTTTTGTGTTTGAAAAATGAATTATATAAAATAAATTCTTTATTACACACGCCACAAATATAATTTTTATTTTTATCATCGTTATTATGTTTATTAGTAGAAAGATGTTTATTATAATTTGCCTTGTTACTACAAGAATAGTTACATTTTTCACAAAAATAATTGTTTTTTTCATTATAATTATCTGAAACTATTTCATTGACTGACATTGAAAAAGTTTCAGATAAAGTAAGATTTTTATGTTTACGGGTGTTTAAATGTTTATTATAATCACGCTTGTCAAATGTATTATAGTTACAAATTATACAAGAATATTTTATCAGATTTTCTCTGCAACTTTTTATTGACATTAGTATATTATCTGTCAATATAAAAATTGCCTAAATTTATCCGCAAAAAATTAGAAAAAATATATGCAAACAATATTTACAATGAAAAACTTGATTTTACAGCATTATCATCACAACTGGTTTTTTCACATTTTTCTCAAAATTTCTCAAATGGATTTTTGAAAATTGGACATTTATAAATGTCCTTTTTTACAAACCCCCGTCGACTTTTTTTTCAGAAATTTTTTTGAGTATGATAGAACTTTTTACCTAATAAGGATTCAATATTCTTCTACTAGTATGTAGATATTTGTATAATTTGATATAAAAGTCTTTATAATTTGGATAGATAATTGGGTGGTTTTTGCGCATAATTAGCGAGAATATCTTGGTTAAAGTATTGTAAAAATAGGAGTTTATCATTATCATTCAAAATACCTAACACCATAAGTAGAGTATCGAAGGCCGTTTTATAATCATTATCAGTGATGGCTTTATCGATGATATCTTTGGATAAGGATATGAATCTGGGTATAGAGTTCATGATGATAATAATAGTAATAAAAAATCTATATATTCTTATTGATAATAAATGTATTCAATAATTTTTCTAACAAAAAATATTGAAGAAAGAAAGCCCCCGATGAGAATTGAACTCACGACCTCCAGTTTACAAGACTGGTGCTCTACCACTAAGCTACAGGGGCAATAAATAGTGAAAAACTACGTTTCACAATATATATGTATATATTTCTTTATACCAATTATCTACTAAATAGTTTATTTTTTCTTTTCGGATTTGATTTTTAAAGCGAGAACATTTGTATATTTTTTAGTCATAAGCTCAAGAAGGGTAGTTGCAGTTAAAATATTATCCCGTTTCAGGATTTCGGCACCCTCTAAAATAAGGTCTTTGGAATTACTGAGTAAAAATTCGGCATAAGCATAGGCATCATTGATGAGGCTATCGACTTCATTATCGATGATTTCTTTGTATTTTTCTGAGTTACTAGGATAAATCAGTTTTTCACCCATACCATAGTAAGTGATGAGGCGTTGTGAGAGTTTCAAAGCTTCTTCAAAGTCATTAATAGCACCAGTGGATACCGAAATTTTGCCATAAATGACTTCTTCGGCGACTCTACCGCCGAGAAGAATCATCAAGTGTTCAAAAAGGGCTTCTCGAGTAAGAATAGAAGAGGTAGAACTTTCGAAAATAGTATAAGCGGGTGTTTTGGGAGCAGAAAGATTAATCATCACTTTGGTCATTTTGGCGTGATGTTTAGATAAAAGACCAACAACAGCGTGGCCTAGTTCGTGAACCGCGATTTGATCGATAATATCACTGGTGAAAGCGTGTTCATTGGGTTGCCATCCGACCATCATTTTATTCAAAATAGTATCAATATCGAGAGTGGAGATGGATTCACGATTATAACGAAGGGCATTTAGCATAGCCTCATTTACCAAATTTTCGATTTCCGCACCAGATAATCCGTTGGTTTGTTCAATAAGGTCATTTAATTTTACACTTTTATGGAGTGGTTTGCCTTGAAGATGAATATTGAGGATTGCTTTACGAGTTTTTTCATCAGGATTACCGATATAGATACGTTTATCGATTCGACCAGGACGAACGAGAGCGGGGTCTAACATATCGGGACGATTGGTAGCACCTATGAGGAAAACACCAGTGGAATTTTTGAAACCGTCGAGAGAAACGAGGAGTTCATTGAGGGTACTATCGCGTTCGGAACTGGAAGATTCACCATCACTGGTACGTTTTTTACCGATGGCATCGATTTCGTCGATAAAGATGATACAAGGAATATTTTCTTGGGCTAGTTTGAAAAGTTCTCGAACTTTCATAGCACCGACACCGACATATTTTTCTTGGAATTCTGCACCAGAAACAGGGATAAAGCTGATATTGGCTTCACCAGCGAGAGCCTTTGCAAAAAGAGTTTTTCCATTACCAGGAGAACCTTCAAAAATGAGACCTTTTGGTATACGAACATTATAGGCGGTATATTTGGTATAATTAGAAAGGATATCGATAACTTGATCAAGTTCGAGTTTGATATTATCATAACCACCAATATCGGCGAAGTTATAGGGAGATTTGGTGATGACTTCGAAATTATCGGATTTTTTATTTTTATTATTACGTTTTTTTCGAGAGTCGTTATCATCGAATGATGGTTCGTTAAAATTTACACCGATACCAGTACCATCATTACTGAGAATGATACGGATACCGCCAATATTTCCTTCATTTTGGGTATTATTATTACTATTCGATCTACCACTAAGCATATTATATAAAGCAAGAATTTCGTCATAATCATCTTGTTGTTTATCATATACATCGTCGTCGTGTTCTTCAAACACACCTTTTAGAATTTCATCGGTTTGTTCGGTCACATTTTTAGAATTCAGACGTCTTAGATAATGTTCTCTATAATGAGGTCTAGACAAAGGGTATTTACGACGAGCATTTAGTTGAGTAAGTTCTCGCTGACAAGGAGCGTTAAAGAAAAATCCATTGACAGATAGACAAAGAAACAATAAATTGAATAAATATTTCATTATATAATATTAAAAGGAATTTTTATTCACTTTTATGGTAAATATAATATTTTGGAAATATTAGAAATATTATATTTTATTGGAAAAATCTAACAATAATCGAATTTGGCGAGTTTTGTTTTGAGTTTAACCGATGCAGATTTGAGAACATTGGTAGTATTTATAAGTTCAGTACTGGCTTGAGTAATGAATTGGATATCAGGGTCGTGTTGTAAAGTGACGCTGATACCTTGCTCGCAAAGAACATTCCAAGTATCGATCGTTTCGATGGCTTTATCGATGACAGTTTTTTCGGCATCGGATAATTCACATTCCGCAGGAGCATTGAAGCTACCATCCACAAAATGGTTAATATATTGCATAGCACAATTGATTTCGTCCATGACTCCAGCGAGGACAACTTTTGTTTCGTGAGCAGATTTTGGAATTTGAACACTGGTGGTGGCGAGGATGGTTTCTTTGAAATTAGAGAAAATTTTGGATAAATTAACGATTTTACCGAGAGCGGCGGCGATAGAAGTTAAGAAAGCATAATCATTGATGATATTGACATTTTGTAATTTCATAATGAAACCGTTAAAAATATTGGTTAATTCTTCGGCGGCTTTACCGAATTCGTTGAAACCATCAATATCGATATCGAGTTCCATTTGTTTGGATTCGGTGGCGATTTTAGCGGCGGCATTGAATAAATTGGTATAGTCATCGATAGAGCCTTTACCGTGAAAATCTTCACATTTGATTTGACTGGCATACTCTTTGATTTGGTCGAGAACAACTTTATTCGGATTATTAGTAATATCATCATATTTGGATATGACTTGTACAAATTCTTGGGTAATTTGAGGGTCGAAACTGGCATCCGTAGTGTAGAAAGTGGCGACTGTGACATTGGATCCATCGGAAGTAAAACCTTGTTGATATACAATTTGGTAGCCACTACCATCGACAACCGAATTAAATGATAAATCAGATATTTCGGGTATAACGATATCACCAGAACAATCAACATCGAAGGTACCACCAGAGAGGTCAATTTCGTGGTTTATATTATAGGAAATATCGATATTTTTATAGGCAATATATGAAATGTCGAAAAAATGTTGTGAAGGGTCGAATTGAAAAGTGGGTACGGAAGTAGGAGTGGAAGGAGGTGAATACGTGTTACCAGAGTTACCAGGGTTTCCAGAACTGTCAGAGGAAGGAGTGGAAGGAGGTGAATACGTGTTACCAGAGTTACCAGGGTTTCCAGAACTGTCAGAGGAAGGAGAGGAAGGACGATTAGATGTGCTCATCTATAATAATAGAATACAAAACAAAATATACGAAATTTATAAATCAAATACAAACTAAACATAAAGCATATATGATAAGACAGTATACAATTGTAAAAAATAAATTACAGTTGTAGTTTATTTTTTGGAAAAACTTGATAAAATACAAATATTTATTCACATTATGAGTATAGTATCTGAAACAAGAGGTTTGAAAAATAAAAGGGTGAAAAATAAAAGGGTGAAAAATAAAAGGGTGAAAAATAAAAGGGTTTTATATATTATTCACAGTATTGGTAATATTTACTAGGACATTTTTACGAGCACATCCACGTTTATGTGCGGCCAAAGCTTTCAAATTATTGGCATTGAAACATTTACAAAGGTCACATTTGAAGCCTTGTTTTACGACTTGATTCGTATATTTGGTAGAAAGATATTTATCGAGACAAGGAAAACGAAGTTCATCGATTTGGCTGAGAACTTTTTTCTGGCAATCTTTATACACATTAATGACGGCTTCTTTTTGAGTGATGAACAATTGATATTCTTTGTTAATATCATCAAGTAAAGATTTCGGAATGGTATTATCGTCATTCGTGTTATTGAACTCTTTAAGTTTGGAAGAAAGACTATCGATAATATCGATAGCGGTTTTGATTTTTTCGCTACAATAATCGACATTATGTAAATAAACGACAATATTACCACGGTGATAATCAATATGATAATTGGGTTTAATAGAAATCCCGCTTTTTTGTGACAGATATAATCCGTGACAATTACGTTCTTCGATTAATTTAACAAAACTACCGATATCATCAGATTGAATATTATAATCGTTGTCTTTGTTCTCGATTAAGAGTTTCGGTTTCATATATCGTTTCAAAGAATAGATATGAGAATCATCGAATTCTTTAAGTTTGAGAACTTCGGAGGTATTATAAAGTTTATTTAATAATGATGCGAGATAATCCGCAGAAGTATTATTTTGGATTGGAATATTTTTATTGGACCTAATAAGCATATTACCAATTTCGTCAATAATTTTATGCTGTTGTTCTTGTATCAGATTGAAATTTTCCTTATTGATATCATATACAGCATCTTTCAAAGATGAAACCGAGGTTTGGATATCATTCATTTTGGAGGAATTATCACTGATGTTGGAAAGAATTTGTGAATTAATAGTCGTAGTGATATTGGAATCGACATTTGATATAAGCTTTTCAAATAAATCGATGAATAAAAGATTCACAGTTTCGAAGTTTATCGACGGGTTTAAATTGTAAAAAGAACAAATGCGAGGGTTGTTGGTCTCCATAACCATAGGCATTATATAAGTATATAATATATATTTATATAATTATAATAAATTAAACGAACTTAACCATTTAAAGAAAGGTTTTTAAAGGGATTACAAATAGTAAGGAAAATAAGAAGGACGATATGGATAATTATAATAAGGGTAACCATGATAATAAGGATACTTATAGTATGGATAATTATAATAAGGGTAATTATAATAAGGGTAATAATTATAATAAGGATTATATTCCCGATTCGGAGTTTTTATATCTCGACTATTACAATCTTTACAATTTTCGGCGAGACTTTGGGCATATATCATATTATTTTGAATAGCAAGGTCATTTAATTCATCGTATTCATTGAATAAACCAGAGATTTTGTAATCGGATTGTAAAATAGGATAAGTGAAATTGGGGTTATAAAGACCCCAATAAGGATAAGGGCCAAAGAAAGCCATTATATATTAAAACTACATAATCGAAAACACCAATAAAATATGCCTAAAACGTACAGCATATAAGCAGTGGAATTACAAATGCATTACAAAAAGTACAATTGTAAATTACGTGGGTAAAATTTGAGATTGATTGGTAATCATTTTATTACGAATAATATAGATACAGGAGATGGTTAATAGGGTGATTTCGGTGGAACTTCTAAGAATCATCGGAGTATCATTCGACATAATAGAATAATAAATCCACATACTGGAAGAAAAAATACTTAAAATACAAAAAAGTAGGGATAAACTATTGGTACTTTTATTTTTGTATATGGCGAACATAAAGATGAATCTACCGACAACGGAAATAGAGGTGGCAGTATAAGGTATAATTTTTAGATTTTGGTCATTCATAATATAATATAATAAATTATATTATGATATTTTTATTCTATTTTTATTGCTGAATCAAATCTTCACCGAAATGAGTATATGGAGGTTCAAATCCGATATAGCGGTGGAAGGGAAAATTATGGGTACCTTTTATCATACCAGAGCAATCTTTGATGATAGGTTGAGGTGGAGGAGGTACTTGAAAGGTGGATTGAGATGGAGGTTGAGTGGAAGGTGGAATTTGGTAGGTTGGCATAACAAAATCTTTATTCATAGGTTGAGGAGAAAAAACGTGGAAATGAGGCATCGCAAAATTTTTATTCATAAACTCGTGATAGGGAAAATGATCAAAGCCTTTAGGTACAGGAGGCATAGGATGAGGTGGTAAAAGAGGAGGAGAATTAGGAATTTTATGTTTTTCGGGTTCTACATTTTTGGAACCATACCAGTCATAGTCATAGTCATTATTATTAGTATTTGTATTATTATCGCTTTCGTTATCATTAACAGTATGTATTTTACATTTATATAATAAATTATGATAATGTTGTAAAAGTTCGTAGTATTTTGCTTTCCAGTAGTAGGAAGTATAGGTGAGCCCATTTAAATAGGTGTTCATATGGTTGTTACCGCTGTGATTGTTATGATGACCAGTAGATTCGCTCATATATTTTAATATATATAATAAAAAATAAGAATTTTTCGATTATCCTAAATATTTTGGTAGATAAACCAAATATGCAATGGGTATTTTATATAATTATTACAATTGTAATTACAGTGTGACAATTGTAATTTCTGGTCACAAATTGTGATTTGTAAATACAATATTACTACAGCATAAATGCATTTAAACTTTAGAGTATTTTTTTGGTAAAATAAAATCTATATGCATAGTATATAATAGATAATGTCTATTCCACAGCCTTCTTATCCACCAGGATACAACCCGTATTCTCTTGACCCAAGTCAAATCCTTGCAGCAATGCAAAACAATGCTCTAACCACCAATATCTATGATAGTACCAACCGTACAATTGGTGTAGTAAATGATACACAAAGATTATTAACACAAGAAATTGCAGGTGTAAATAAAAACATCTATGATACTATTGCTGCAAATGGTATCGCCATTGAAAGAACATCTGCCAATGGTATGGCCACAACTGAACGTGTAAATGCTCAATTGGCCACTGCAGTTGAACGTAATGGTTCAAATACACGTGAAACAGTTGAACGAGTGAATTCGCAATTAGCCACAGCCGTTGAACGTAATGGTGCAAATGGTATGAACACAACAGAACGCACAGCTGGGCAAGTGAGTTCAGCAGTTGAACGTACTGGCGGACAAGTAAGTTCAGCGGTAGAACGTAACGGTGGTAATATAATGACCGCCATTGAAAGAGTAGCAGGTGAAGGTCGTTTGACAACAACTATAACAGATGCTGCTTCCAGACAAGCATCCAATGATTCTGCTCGTGATATTTTGGCGGCAGTCGAAAGAAATGGTGGTGCATCAGTAGGAGCATCCAAAGATGCTTATAATGGTTTATTAGCTTCTATCGAACGTAATTCAGGTGAAAACCGTATGACCACTATTACCGCAGATGGTGCTAGTCAAGCTAGATTAGCAGATGTTAGACGTGATATTACACAAAATTTGAATGCAATGGAAGGTGAAGTATTAGCAACTTTTAATAAAGGTCACGGTGATTTGATAACTGCTATTGGAAATACTGCTTGGGAAACCAGACAAAACCAAAATACACATTATGCTGCGTTATTATCTGAAACCCAAAAAACTGGTGCAGCATCTGCATTACAAAATGCCCAATATTATGCATCATTATTATTAGAAAACCAAAAATCAGATGCATTAATCACCAAGCAAAACGATAATCAATTTGCTGCTATGATTAGTAAAACCGATAATCATTTTTCAACATTATTATTGGAACAACAGAAAGTAAAGGAATGCTTGGCGGCACAAGCGGCACAAAACTTTGCTGTCAATCAATTGGAACAACAAAAAATACGCGAAAGCTTATCGTTACAATTACAAGAAGCCAAATACGAGGCTCTTAAACACAAGAATGATTTATCCAAAGAAATGGGTGATTGTTGCTGTGAAATTAAACAAAAAGTCGATCAACGAACACAGGATGTTATTAATACTGTCGATACACTTGATAGAAACAGATTACGTGATGAAATCAATACCACCAATAATGAAAAGAATTTATTGAAATTTATGGAATTCGGTCCTTGGGGAAATTTCGGTGGGTTCGGTGGGCCTTATGGAGGTTTTGGATATGGTGGATATGGTGGAAGAGGTCGCCATTCTAGAGATAGACGTTGAAGGTACGGAGGGGAATCAGAAAATTCACAAGAACACGTAGATTCGTATCCAATACATCGAACACGTTCATCCTCGCAAAGTTCTCGAAGTTCTAAAAATAGAGAACCTATATCATTATCGAAAACATCACAAGAAAATATAGATTCGCATCCAATAAATAGAGTTCGTTCAACAGAAGGTTCTCGAAGTTCTTCGTCATCAAGCTCGTCGTCAAGCTCATCAGAATCTTCATCGAGTAGTTCTTCATCATCAAGCTCATCCTCAAGTAGTTCTTCATCAGAAAGAACACATAGAAGAAAAATAATATATTTACCTGGCCCAATGGGACCACCTGGTCCTACGGGTGATAAAGGACCAACAGGAGATGCAGGTCCAACAGGAGATGCAGGTCCAACGGGTGATGCAGGTCCAACGGGTGATGCAGGACCAACTGGAAATGCTGGGCCCACTGGTGATGCTGGGCCCACTGGAAATGCAGGACCAACTGGAAATGCAGGACCAACTGGAAATGCAGGACCAACTGGAAATGCAGGACCAACTGGAAATGCTGGGCCCACTGGTGATGCTGGGCCCACTGGTGATGCTGGACCAACTGGAAATGCAGGACCAACTGGAAATGCAGGACCAACTGGAAATGCAGGACCAACTGGAAATGCAGGACCAACTGGAAATGCAGGACCAACTGGAA
>Ga0114975_10002953_pt1 | contig 11500 bp, 15 predicted proteins | sample S_130626_EF_Meta_FD_87031 | JGI IMG/M metagenome (GOLD analysis project Ga0114975, IMG submission 87031) | Freshwater microbial communities from Lake Simoncouche, Canada to study carbon cycling - S_130626_EF_MetaG | ecosystem: Environmental > Aquatic > Freshwater > Lake | place: Lake...
CCAAAATGTCATGGCAGCACCTCTAATAGTTGATGTTTAACTTGATTACCGAGACTATACATGCTATTAGGCTCTGCTTCAACCAATTCGGCTTCAGCTTCCTCAACAGTTTTTGCCTCGATGGCGTGGAAAGTCATGCACAGCGCATCAGTAACTGCATACACCGCACGTTTAGTGCCTGGTTTACTTGAAAACAAGTGAGGCCCAGTAACCTCTTGCACTCCATCGTCTGTGGTGATCGCCACCGTACCAGACACGATTAAATAGAAGTGTTCTTTTTTGTGAATCTTGCCTACGACCAATACGCCGGCTGGTCGCCACACTTCGCGGCAATACATCCCTGCGTGAAACGTATGCTTGGTTTCGGGCTCGTATTGAGGCATCTTAGAAATGACATTTTGTAAAGTTTGCACCTTACTGACCATTGTTGGCAAGCTATAGGTCACTTTCACGCTATATAGCTCCCCGAGCTGTTAAAGGTATGAATCGTGTAACCACCGCTAGAAGTGACCGTGCCACCCGTTGCGCGTTGCGAGCCAGGGTAAGAAATAATCACCACGCCCGAGCCGCCCGATGCGCCTGTTGCGCCAGTATCGCCAGTCACTCCACCACCGCCTCCGCCCGTATTAACGGTGCCCGCTACGCCGGTAGCACCGCCTCCACCTGATCCGCCAGTAGCACCTGATGCGCCGCCCCCGCCCCCTGCGCGATAGACGCTTGAGCCCGAAATCGTAGAGGCTAATCCATTACCACCGTTTGGATAAACACCAAAAGATTGGTTATTAGTGACGCCAACTTGAGATGCACCGCCTCCACCACCACCACCTGAAGCCGAGCCATCACCACCTGCATAGCCTTGACCGCTTGTTCCTGCGCCGCCAGCTCGGCCTAAACCACCACCGCCACCGGAGCCACCAGTACGACCTACTCCATCTGGCGCAGTAGCATAGCCCCCAGCACCGCCCCCGCCTGAAGCGGTTGCAACGCTAGAAATTGATGAGTTGCTGCCGGTAACGCCTGGGTTAGTTGAACCGGCACCACCACCGCCAACAGTAACAGTATAAGTTTTACCGACTTGAAATGTAGTGGTATTGGCTAAATAACCACCCGCGCCTCCACCACCACCGCCGTTAATTGGGCCACCACCAATGGAGTTGCCGCCGCCCCCACCTCCACCCGCAACAACTAAATAGCTTGCGAGGTAGTCCGAGTTTGTCCCAAAGCCAAAGGCTCCGGTTGCTGCTGCGCCAATTCTAGCTAAACGTGGCATCGTCAGTCCTAAACAAACTTGGTTTGTGAGGCAAAGACCGTAAACGTAGCACTTGCAGTCTTAACAATTGCGTAGGTGTACACGTCCACCGAACTAGCGTTACCAAAAGTTGGGGCAATGCTTTGCCATTTTGGCGTAACGGATACGCCGTCAATTGTTATGGCTGAGTTGTAGTACGCTGTAGCACCTTGAGTAGCCATAAAGGTTACCGATATAGTTTGGCCAATCGACATCAAACTATTAAGTGTTTGGCTGCTGCTGCCGCGAAAGTTCAACGTCCAGTTGGCACTTGCGTTAGTCGTGTAGTAAACAATAGATTGCGTTGAGATGTCGTAGTTAATCGTGCCGGTAGCTGCCGTGGCCGAAGTCGTTGACGTTTCTCTAATGTAATCAACCGTAATTCCGTCAAAAACAGAATTTGCAGAATTTAGCAATTGAAATTGAGTGCCGTCATATTCAATCAACATTAACGCGCCGGCAACAATATCGTTAGCCGCCAAAGCGATAGAGCCCAATTTAGTGATGGCTTTAACGCCTAGCGTATCAATATCAATTGTGACCGCAGCGGTGTTGTTGTTTTGTGCGATAAAGGTGTATTGCGCGCCTGTGGCGTAGCCTGAAAGCGTAGGCGTAGCTAAACCGGTCAACGCGTTAGTGCCGGCCACTGTGATCAAGTTATTGACGGTCGTAGTGTCGTTAATTGCAGGAATATCGTCATACGACCCAATTTGCACAAAAGTCGATGACTTTAGCAAAAATTTGTACAACACCCCGCCGTCTAACCAAACCTCATACGGTGTGCGTCCCGCCGCGTCCAACACAATTGGGTTGGTGTTGTTGGTTGTGCCGTCGCGGGTGGTGTAAGTCGTAGCCGGCGTGGACGTACCCGACAGGTAACTGTAGAGCAAGCCGCCCGACAAGGGCGCGCCGTTGGCGTCTAGGAATTGAGCGCCCGCACCGGCGAAGGCTGAAAGATTGATGGACATTAGACTATCCCTGTAATGATGCCGTTAACGACCGTCACGGTTTTAGAATCGGTTGTGGTGAAAGTACCCGACGCAGCACCCGTACCCGCGCCTAGTTGCTCATAAATTGCGTTAAAAAAGCGAAACCATTCGCGAGAAACTAGCCCCGTTTTAGGGTCAACAATAGGCACACGCGGTGCGGTAATTTGAGTGATGTTGTTTGTCATGCTGCGGTTACATCCACGTCAAGTTCAGCGGCCATAATGGCGATCTTAACCGGATCGGTGCCTGAAATCTCATACACTCGATCACGCAGTTTTAAAGTCATGCCAAGTCTGCGCCAAATGACGCGGGTGCCGTACTCGCCCACGCCGCCCATCGTCTTCCAATGCTCGTTTGACCAAGTGTGACCGCCATCATCAGACCAGCGCAGCATGACTTGAGGCTGCACAAAATTGTCCACGGCGTTAATAATCTCGACTTGGTCAACAATACCAAAATCGCCCGATATGATTAGCGGCGTCAGGTATACACGACCTGGCACTTCAACCACGCCTGGCAAACCTATGCCTGTTTCGGCATCAAGTTGCAATGAGTGTTGAGCGCTGCGTTTAAAATTATTGGTGCCCGTAGGCAATGCACGCCATGATCGTAACCATTTCTGGGTACGGGGCCCGTCAGAATAGACATCCAAATCAAAAGCATACAAGTTGCCGTTTTGAAAATCGCCCACAATAACTTCGTTATTAAAGAACATTTGGCAATTGCTGCGATGGCGACTAAAGCTGCCATTAGTAAAGCTTGCGCGCTCATGCCACGCTTGTGCGGCCACGTCGTACACCCAAGTCGCTTGCGCGGTGGGGAAAGTTAAAACGTAAAACGCGTGGCCGTCTTGTTGATAGGTGTAAGCAATAGCATCTGAGATGCTGCCGTATTGTTGAATCTGCCACTCGACTGCGTGGGTGCTAATTCGCACACCGGTGTAACCTTGTGACCTATAAACAATGCCTTGCCCGCGATTATCTGCGCCAAGCCAAAACAAACCGTTGTCTAGTTTGGCAACCGAAAATGTTGCAGCGCAACCAATCTCGTTAAACGCACCTTGAATACGGGCTAAGGGAAAACCCGCACCTACGCCCGCGTTGTACCAAACTTCAACCGAATTTGTACCAAATAGCCAAACTTCAGAATGATCCGTAATAGAAGATATTAAATTGTCTGGGCTACCCTCAGCGCTTGCAAAATCAAGCGGATCGATAGATAGTGGATCAAGCAAAGCGGAAGTCCACACGCGTTGACTGTTGGGCTCAATGAACACAAAGTAGCCGCCAAGGTACGAACAAGTTAACGCGCCAGGAAAGTCGGGGTCGGTAATCTGACCAAACGCGCCGGTTGTGGCGTTATAGACAAAACTTGGACCATTGCACGCCACCATTAAATGGTTGCCATCGTCGGTCATTGACACAGGGCCATCGTTTGCTACCGTACCTAAATATGAAAGGGTGTATTGAGTATCTATTCTGTAGAGCGAATTGCCCGATACGACGTATCCATAGCCGCCATATTGCCACAAACCCCGCACGGGGCCCGTACCTACGGAAGTTAGCAAACGCAGCCCTGGAGCCCTGTTTAAGAACGCTGGCTCTTGCCCACCTTCGGGGATTACTTCGGGAAACAAGTTGATCATACGGTTGGCCGCAGCGTTGACGCTGCGAGCCGTGTACGCGGAGCCGAGGATGGGCGACTTCATCAATAATTACCGGCAAAAATGTTGAAGCGTTGACGCGTTGCAACAATTGAGTAAGGCAAGGACATGATGTCGCCAGGGTTGTTGATGCGCTTCAGGTTACGCTTAGAGGCCATTGCAATGCGCGACACTTGGGGGCTAGGCTCAACACCAAACTCAGGTGCAAGCTCGCACGCCAAATTGTAGCGAAATGCGCGAAGATAGCCTGGTGGGAACGTCAAAGGCGTGGATAGCAACGCCGGTGTATCCAACGGGTCTACGCTAATGAAGTGCCATTCAAGCACTTTGGTCGGCACCGGATAAAGGTGCATATCGACGTTAGGGTAATTGGTGTTAATCCACATTACCTGTGGATAAGTACTTGTGACAGTTTTGACGGCAATACCGTCATACTGCTGCTGATTGATGAGCTTAATTCCAAACGAAATGCCCGACGATGGGTCGCGGAAATAAGTTGCGTCGTCCATCAAAATAGGTCGTTTGCCAACAAAGTCACCCGTGGGGCCAAGCGTCTGGCTAAGTAGCCCAGGCAACCATGAGAACACCTGATCAATAGTTGTAAAGATGGATAAACGCTCGGTTGACCATGAGTCAATCATTTGATTGAGCGCCACCAACGCATCGTTGGCAGTCGCCGCCGAGGGTTCTTCAGCTTCAGCCAGTTGACCGATTAAGCGTAATGCGCCGTTTATCTGATCGCCGGCTGTGGTTGTGGTCATACTTACTCCGTTTTACGACGACGTTTTAGCTCATTTACAGGCTCGGCCTCGGGCTCGGGCTCGCCTAAAGTATATCGTACCCAACCTTCTTTAACATCCGCTTCGGCTTCTAAATCTGAAATTGCAACTTTGCTGCCGTGCTTTGGGTGTTTTAGATAGATGTGCATTTAAAATCCTGTGGCGAGGGGTGAGGATCACCCACCCCTCTAAGCGTTAACCTGCGACGCGGTAGAAAACATACGTTGCATCAGCGGTCTTGCGAACGCGCCAATTAGCGGATGTTGCAGCAGAAACAGCAGCCGTACCAACAAGGGTACAACCAGTGTTAGCAGTAACAGTGGCAGCGTTAGTTGCGCCAATGTTAATGATGTAAAAGTCAAACGAGCTGTTGACTTTCATGCTTGGAAAAGCTGTGTCCATGTCTGCACCAAGAGGTACGGTCAAGGCAACGGCTGCGCCAGTGTAAGTAATAATCCCGTTTGCAAGTTCAGCGGCGGTCAGCGTTGCTACTGCTGTTTTAGCTACTGGAGCTTGTTGGGTGTTGAGTTGAACTTCGCCTAAATTGCCATCACCGATCTGATAGCCACCTGCGCCATTTGGAAGTGCCATGATAAATTTCCTTAAAAAAGATTAGAAGAAGGGCTTAAAGCCCTTCTCTGTTTAGCCCCACAAACGAACGGCTGTGACCGGACGAATGGCTGCATAACCATACAACACGTCAATACGGCAAGGCATACGGTCGTTGTTGATGTCGTACTGACGTACGATACGCAACGAAATACCGTTGTGGACTTGACGCGAAGCCATGTCAACACCCTGTGGCAACAACAAGTCAGCAGTCGCAAACGTGATCGCATCTTTGTGATAGATCAAGTTTTGTGGATATGCTGTAGCCGATCCACCCAAGAACGTCAACACGGCGCTAGAGGCTGGGAACGCACTGATAGTAGCCAAGGCGTTTGCCGGTGTGTACATTGGAGGTTGAACTGACAAAGTTGCAGTGGTTGTTGACGAAACAGTAACGTCAGCAGTCACAACAAACTGTTGCAGCGAACCAGTGGTTTGACGGGTTTGTGGGTTAACAGCGTAGACACCAGCGATGGTGAACACGTCGCCAATTTTGAACGTAGGCGAGCCGCTTGTGAAGCTGATGGCCAACGATGTAGAGCCTTCAGTTGCAACGGTTGTAGCTACGATAGGAGCAGTCGGTGTCACGCCGGTTGTGTGTTGCACAATCGATTGCGACATATTGACTTCGTCTAAGCCCAAAATGCCTTCGCCCATCATGCCGTTTTTAAACTGGCGGCTGATAGTGCCGGTTGGGTTAAACAGGCCTTTCATACCCTCGACTAGACCGGCGTTAGCAGCGGGGTTAACCGTTGCGTAGCGTTGATCCATTGGAGTGGCGAACTCGTTAAGCTTCTGGTTAGCTTGGAGCAAAACCAAAGAAGTTGCAGGAGTCGTGCCTGGTGTGCCCACCGAATTGTAGATGCTCTTGTACGCGTTAGCGACGTTTGCGTCTACGGTTGAAGCCAATTGGCTTACGCGAGGTTTAAGCACACGTTCTGCAAAGTCATCCAATTGCATGGTGAGTTCGGCAGAGGTGAAGTTAACACCAATGTGCTGTTGGCTTGACACGGTCAAGGTTGTGTATTGCTCGTTGTCGTCCTGAACTTGCAGGGCGGCACCGTCGGTCACCAGTGCGCGGTCGGGTAAGCGAATACGCAGAGTAGAGCCGATTTTAGCGCCTTCAACGGCGAACGAGTCGTCATACTGACGGTTTACATTGCGTGTGAGCACCAGATTGTTCTCGAGGATCTCGAGGGATTTACGGGTGATCATATCAATGGTTAGAATGCTATTTGCCATGATAATTCCTAAAATAAGTTAGCGGAGGCGCGCTTCCTGCTTCTTCATCTGTCGCAGTCTTTCGGCTTCAATCCACTCAGATGTAGACATAGTCTTAATCGAGCGTGGATCAGTCGTGTCGTAAGATGGCGAACCAGTCGTACGGGCTGTTACAGGTGAAATCGGCGATGGTGCGTTTGATGTCTTTTTAATCGGTGGGTTTGAGGTTAATTGTGCCTCAAGCTTTCCGATCTCTTTGGCTTGCAAGAAAGGCGAAAGTTTAGAGATCCGTTCAGCTTCCTTGGGGTTTGCTCCTAAGTGGTAAGCCACTTCGGGGCCAATGTCCGAGGCCTGAATGGTCTGGGCCATCACGGTGGTGATTGGTAGATTCGGGTTATAGGCGACTTGTTCAAAGTCGTCGTACTTGGCTCGAACCTCTTCCTCTTTATCGTGATACGCGTTCAGTATCTCTGTTTGCTGCTTGCGCTGTTCGCGCTCGGCTAGTTTTTGCTCTGCACGTTGTTCTGCCAATGCTTCGACATAATCTTCGTTTGAGGCAAACTGCTCGGGCGTAACTGGCACTTGCGGCGCGACAGGTTGAACTGCTCGCTCCCGTTCCCACTTTCGCTGCTCGCGTGCGAGCCGCTTGCCGATGGCTGCGTCTAATTCCTCTTGTGAGAAGGTCTTAGGTGCTGCTTCGGGTACTTCCGGCGCTTGTACTTCAACTACCGGTTCTGCCGTAACTTCCGGTGTTGGCGCGGGCACTTCCGCTTGGCTTACTTCGTCTGACATTTGTAACTCCGAGGAGTCCTGATGGATCGCACCAGTACGATTAGTATATTACTTAGAGTCTTAAGGCACAAGTACCCAAGACTCTGTAGCTTCATCCCAGACGTAATTTTTTCCGTCTGTTGGATAGGGAACAGGTGCTTCCCAATAATAGGTTTGTGGGTCTAGCACCCATGAGGGAAACGGTTGAGGCGCGTAGAACACGCCAACGACACCTTGAATGACAACGGTCGTGTCAAGCGTGTAGCCAATTCCGGCATAATTTGCGCGGAGTGCCACACCACCATCAGGTTGACCGTCTTGACCGTAGTGGACATTCCCATGCGTGTTGTATGAGGTTTGCCACCACATAGTCGGATCGCCAACTAAACCCGAATCAATAAAGGGTTGTTCAGCGCTAATGACATCATCAACAATGCCTTTGCCATTTGTAAGTGTGGGTACTCTTGCGAAATAACTCATGCTGTGTAACTCCCTGATGCCGTATAGGTCAATATTGTATTTGCACCGCTAGTGGTAACTGTAGGAGAACCTGTGGTTGTGCCGGTGTAATTTGCAGTTGGGACAGACAGAATAACTACGCCTGAACCGCCACTACCGCTAGTTACGGTGCCAATTCCGGCTCCGGCAGAACCACCACCGCTACCTGTATTAACAGTACCGTTTGTTCCGTTGTTTAATCTAGCACCACCTGCACCGCCGCCACCCGAACCGCCCGCAGAAGCCGTAGGCAATGTAGCCCCACCAGCCCCACCACCTCCAGCGTAGGTAACAGACGAACCGGTTATAGATGACGCCAACCCTGCGCCACCTGCACCGCCAGTCATTGCTACCGCAGCATTGCCAACGGCACCTGCGCCCCCGCCACCACCGCCACCTGAAGTTGCACCTGCACCACCGGCGTTACCTTGACCAGCGGGGGAAGCTGCACCGCCCGATGAACCTGACCCGCCGCCACCGCCTGAACCGCCGGTGCCCGCTACCGAATAACCCGCGCCGCCGCCGCCTGTTGCGGTTGCAATAGCACCAAGTGAAGAATTACTGCCGTTGTTTCCGTTTGAATTTGTTGAGCCTGTACCTGTAATTGAAGCGCCGCCAGCACCAATAGTAATGGTGTAGCTTGTACCCGTAGCTAACGCAGTAGTTGAAGTTAATAAACCGCCCGCACCGCCGCCGCCCGCAACACCGGCTGTTGTGGCTGAAGTTTCACCACCACCGCCACCGCCAGCAATTACTAAGTATGAAATTGGATAGCCAGGCACAAGCGAGCCCGACGAAGTAAACGTATGAATTGTGTTTCCACCGGATGTTGTGACTGTACCGCCCGCAAAAACAGCCGAACCGGCGTAAGAAATAATGACTACGCCTGAACCGCCCGCACCGCCTACACTTGGGTTTGTAGTGCTACCCCCACCACCACCGCCGGTATTTGCGGTGCCCGCAGTACCGCTAGTTGATGTAGAACCATTCCCACCACCGCCCGAGCCGCCATTTCCCGCAGTTCCACCGCTACCACCACCACCGCCACCGCCCGCGTATGTGACCGCTGATCCGCTAATGCTGCTTGATGTACCCGCCCCGCCATTACCTCCTGCGGTTGATATTGCATTTGCGCCTACAGCACTAGCCCCGCCACCACCGCCGCCAAATTGATTGGCACCGCTATAGTTTCCTGATCCACCCGCATTACCTTGCCCTGAAGTACCCGCACCACCCGCTTGATTTTGTGACCCGCCACCACCTGAACCACCCGCAACGCCGGTATATGGAGAAACAGTATACGAAGCCCCGCCCCCGCCCCCCGTTGAAGTAAAACCTAAAGCGGTAGAATTCGAACCATTTATTCCAGTAGCTTGTGTTGCGGGCGAAGCTGCTCCCGCGCCTACAGTAATTGTGTATGACGATGTTGGGGTTAAAACAAAAGTACCTGTTAACAATCCACCTGCACCCCCGCCTCCACTTACATACGACCCACCACTTGCCCCACCCGCCACAATAAGATACGTTGCGGTGACAGGTGCGGGGCCAAATATGGCTTGGAAAAGGGTGTGGTAAGCAAACATTAGTATGTGTACCCTTGTGAAGCTGTGCCGTACCAGTTTGTACCATCTGCAATAAACGCAAGGATGTCTAGCTTACCGAGCGTGGCTGTAATGGTCGGCGCGCCAATTGAACCCCACTTAACACTTGTAAAAGTGGCAGTTGTGGCAGTACCCGAGGCGGGTTGTTTGAGCAGCAAAGTAAACGACTTACCAGCGGTTGCCGTTGGCATGGTAAACGTACAAGCCGTGGCCGAAGTGAGCGTTGCCGTCAAAATCGTACCGGCGGTAATTGCCAAGGTGGCTGATGCACCGACCGTGCCGCTTGCGACAATGGTTTCGGTGTAAGCGGTTGGTGTAAAGCTAGTCGATGATGTGAGCGTAGTAAACGCACCGGTGCTAGGTGTTGTAGACCCAATGGCCGGAGGACTCACAAGGCTTAACGTGCCGCCTAGCGTCAAATTGCCCGATGATGTCACCGTACCGGTTAAAGTCAAACCGTTAACCGTACCTGTACCGCCGACAGAAGTAACCGTACCCGTTGTAGGTGTTGTCCATGTAGGCACAAAACCCGCACCGGCTGAAGTCAACACTTGGCCAGACGTGCCCGCTAAAGTTGCCAAGGTCAAGCCCGAGGCGACATCTAATGTTGTGACTTTGGCAGATGCAGCGGTTGACGCACCAAGACTTGTGCCGTTAATTGAGCCACCGGTAATGGTGACTGAAGACGCATCTTGAACGGCTATGGTGCCTAACCCAAGCGCAGTTCTAGCCGCAGCAACCGTTGTCGCGCCTGTGCCACCATTGGCAACAGCTAACGTGCCGCCAAGTGTTAATGTACCACTTGAAGTAATTGGCCCACCGGTTAATGTTAGACCAGTCGTACCGCCCGAGCCGTCAACCGACGTAACCGTACCCGTACCAGCTAGATATTGCCAAGTAGGGGCGGTTGTGCCGTTAGACGTTAATACCTGATTAGTAAGCCCGACAGTTGCGGGCACAAGCAAAGTGCCTGTTTTAGCCGGCACATCAATTGTGAAGCTATTAACAGCATCTTCAGACGATAGCGTAATCGTACCGCCTAACGTAGCAGCGTCAAAAATTAAGCGGCTCATGGTAACTCCTTTATGCGCTTAAAGCCGCAACTTTTTCTTGGAAAGCCTTAACTCGAGCATCCAAGGCAGTTTGACCTTGAATAAGCGTTTCAAGTTCAGCTTTAATTTTGTCTTCACGTTCCATAGCGTTAGTTTCACGCAACAACACAGCCTTTTCGCGGGCCGAGTAATCGGCATCTAGTTGGACAAACTTAGCAGCATTCTGCTCAATTTGCACATCTAGCGCCTTTTCACGCGCATCTTGCACGGCTTTCGCGGCCTTGGCTTTTGCGTTGGTGTCTTTGGCATCTGCCACAAGTTGTGCGGCCTCGGCTTTGGCGTTGTCCGTGGTTACCTTGGTTTGCTCAAGCAAACGGTTGGTTTCTTGAGCAGCAGAAATGGCACCTTGGCGTGTGGCTAATTCATCCCGCACTGCAATATATTGCTTTAAATCAGCAGGGAATTTCTTAGTCAAATACTCAATAGGATCAATTGCTTGCTGAGAATCGTTAGAGATGTCCATGATTCGTCCTTACGCGTAGTAACTAATGTTAAGTTTCGCGCTTGCAGATTGTTCGATAAATTTAATCATCGTTAAATCACCGTCATATTGCAGCGTAACGCCAGCAGCCAAGGGCATACCGACCGAGGCCGTGGGCGCCACGCCATCATCACGCCACCGAACCGCTTGGGTTTCGGGGGTAATCATGGCAATGGTTGGGCGTTGATTTAAGCCGTTTACATCGGTTGCGGGGACAGTTAGGCTTGCCGCTGAACTCAAAGATGTAATCTGTTGATACCCAAGACGTGTGGTAATAGCTTTAAGATTGACGGACATCTAAATTCTCCTTCGGTCAGTAAAAGACCTAATTTCAATAAATTTTACTTCATTACCTTCAATAGGTGGTGGTGATCCATCAAACGCAAACGCATTTACGCTAAATGCTGTAATACTAAAAGAGCTTGATGAAAAACCTTGCATTACCCTCTCCAAAGATCGCTTGCAATGCCGGTGCCTAACACTGTGGC
>Ga0114975_10002955_pt1 | contig 11500 bp, 8 predicted proteins | sample S_130626_EF_Meta_FD_87031 | JGI IMG/M metagenome (GOLD analysis project Ga0114975, IMG submission 87031) | Freshwater microbial communities from Lake Simoncouche, Canada to study carbon cycling - S_130626_EF_MetaG | ecosystem: Environmental > Aquatic > Freshwater > Lake | place: Lake...
AAGGCAGCCACTAAGGCGAAAATTAGAACGATAAGGCCTGAAACAAGGTGTAAACCGTGTAAACCTGATAAAACATACACAAAAGAACCAGAGGGATTACCCACAAAAAAAACGTTCATTTCCACTAATTGGATCCAACCGTAAAATTGCATTACTAAAAAGAGTAATCCGAGCACAAAAGTAATAGAAATACTCATTCGAAGTGCATTAAATTGGTCTTTTTTTGCGGCTATTAGGGAATAATGCATCGAAATACTACTCAAAATCAGTACACCCGTACTGTAGTTAAATAAACTAGGCATTTCAAATTCAACCCAATTACCTTCTGCTTTTCTTACCAGGTAGGCAGAGGTGAAGGCTGCAAAAAGCATAACGATGGATACGATGAATAACCACATCGTAAAAACTTTCGGATTGACCGACCGGGTTTCAGCCGGTTCGATAACATTCTCTGTTGATTTCATGATTTAAACTTTATCAAATAATAAGGCAATTTGTATGATGATTAAATAGAAAAAGGAACCAAACATCATCCATTTTGCGGCCTTGTCTGTGGGACGCATCATGAGGTAGAAGGTTTGGCATAAAAATAGAATTCCAGCTACGACTGTGATAATGGCAGATTGAATTCCTGTGATGTGCAATAGATACGGCACAAATCCCAAAGGCACTAAAAAGAGCGTATAAATCATAATGGTAAAAGCCGTTTTAATGTCTTTCTTTCCATCATTTGGTAACATCTTAAATCCAGCCTTGCGGTAATCGGCATCGGCCACCCAGGCAATCGCCCAGAAGTGGGGGAATTGCCAGAAAAATTGAATCGCAAACAAGATGCCTGGCTCCCAACCAAAATGTCCTGTAGCAGCCACCCAACCAATCATAGGAGGAAAGGCTCCTGGGAACGCCCCCACAAATACGGAGATGGGTCCCACGCGCTTCAAGGGTGTATAAACATAGCCATATAAAACATAAGATAGTAAGCCGATTAAGGCCGCTTTCCACGTAAAATAACTTAATAAACCTAAGGCAATCACGGCCAAAACATAGCCAAAATTTCGGGCTTGAGCCGGTGTTAAGGTTTGTGTGGGAAGTGGGCGTTTAGCCGTACGCTTCATTAATTTATCGAATTCAATTTCTTTCAATTGATTCACGATATTCGCCGCTCCGGTTAATACAAAACCGGCTAAGGAGATCAAGAAAATGCCCAGCGGCTTGTGATCGATAGGCGCCAGTAAATACCCAAACGTGCCCGAGAAGGCTACCGTCATAGATAGTCTCGATTTTAAGAGGGCGATATAGGGCTTTATACTTGGCATTTACGCGTTTTTTGTTTGGATCCAAGAGCTAATATGCCAGCCTATTAATACCAGGGAGATTAATAAGTGAACGGCTTGGCTTCCGAGGGGTAATTCAAAGTAGGCCATCAAAATTCCGGTGGCGAAGGAAATGCCAACTAATACCATCATACCATGACGGTATGTTTGTAGAGCTGAATTTTTAATTTTATTCCAAAGAATCAAGTGGCCTAATACAATAAACCAAGAGAATGTTCTGTGGACAATATAGACTAGATCAAGATGTGCCACCCATTGGTTTTTAGCCCCTTCTCCTAATTCCTTTATCACGTGATCCATATTTTCGCGGACCTGTGTGCCTAAGATTATTTGGATTAAAACTAAGAGCAAACTAATGCCTATCCACAGCCGATTCTCCAGAGGTATAACCGCTTTGGAAGTTTGATTGTTTAGTGCTTGGACTAAAAAATAGATAACTCCGATGGACAACAGCATGTGTGCCGTCACCACCCCTGGCAATAGAAAAGAGTCAACTACATATTTACCTAATACGGCATTAGCCAGAATTAGTAGGAGTCCTGCCAAAGAAGGTAAGAATACTTTCTTGCCTTCTTTCCAAGCTAATATAGTGGTGATTAAAACAATAAGTCCCGTCAAGGCACCGATCAGGCGATTGATGTATTCGATCCAAGTTTTGCTCGGATTAAATAGGACTTCGCCATGTAATTTATCTTGGTAGATTACCTCGTAATGCAAGGGTAATTCAGCCACATTGGTGGGAGGAATAAAACGCCCAAAACACGTAGGACAATCCGGACATCCCATTCCCGATCCAGTGCTGCGAACGATTCCGCCGGCAAGGATAAGCAAATAAATGCTCAGGAGAGAGAGGGTTGCAAATTTTCTAAAGGCCATTTTTAGGGTAAAAAAAAGATGCATCTAAATGAGTTTCATTCGGATGCATCTTTGATTGTTCGGGTTAATTAACGGTTGTAACTCTCGTTTTGCGCGCCTAATAAACCATCGATATCTTTTTCTTTTGCAATTTCTGCTTCTTCCTCAGGAAGGTTAGAGCTCTTTGTTGCAGAGAATGGAATGTTTTGAGGGATAAAATCTTGCTCAGCACCTGGCTTCGAATAATCATAAGGCCAACGGTAAACAGCAGGAATTTCACCTTCCCAGTTTCCGTGTTCCGGATTAATAGGAGCCGTCCACTCAAGTGTATTCGAGTTCCAAGGATTTTGTGGCGTCTTCTTACCCTTAAAGATGGAATAGAAGAAGTTAAATGCAAAGATCGCTTGTGCAGAGAAGGTGATGATTGCTGCAATCGAGATAAATGCGTTCATATCTGTGAAAGCGGCAGCGCTATCATTTCCTAATGCCGTGAATGAATAGTAACGTCGAGGGAAACCAGCAATACCTATGTAGTGCATTGGGAAGAATACTAAGTAAACTCCTACAAACGTAAACCAGAAGTGGATATAGCCTAAATTTTTGTTCATTAAACGACCAAACATCTTAGGGAACCAATGGTAAACACCCGCCATCAATCCGAAGAAGGATGCCGCACCCATTACTAGATGGAAGTGAGCTACTACGAAATAGGTATCGTGTAAGTTAATATCTAATGCCGAGTTACCTAAAATAATACCCGTAACACCACCCGAAATGAATAGAGATACAAGACCGATAGAGAACAACATCGCTGGCGTAAAGACTAAATTACCTTTCCAAAGCGTCGTAATGTAGTTAAACGCTTTCACCGCAGATGGTACCGCAATGATCAACGTTAAGAACATAAATACCGAACCTAAGAACGGATTCATACCTGTGACGAACATGTGGTGAGCCCAAACAATGAAGGCAAGCACCGTGATTCCCATCATTGACCCGATCATCGCACGGTATCCGAAGATAGGCTTGCGTGAATTAGTGGCAATGATTTCAGAAGTCATACCTAATGCCGGAAGTAATACAATGTAAACCTCAGGGTGACCTAGGAACCAGAATAAGTGTTGGTACAAGATCGGAGAACCACCCATATTAGGAAGTGCTTGTCCTTGAATATAGATCTCAGATAAGTAGAATGACGTACCGAATGAACGGTCAAAGATTAATAATAAAGCCGCTGATAATAATACAGGGAATGATAATAATCCCAAAACAGCCGTAAAGAAGAATGACCAAATAGTCAATGGCATCTTCGTGAAAGTCATACCACGTGTACGTAAATTAATGATTGTACAGATGTAGTTGATACCTCCCATTAAAGAAGATACAATAAAGAATGCCATGGATGTTAACCAAAGTGTCATACCTAATCCTGAACCTGGCATAGCCTGTGGTAGGGCAGATAGTGGCGGATAAATTACCCAACCTCCTGATGCCGGACCGGTTTCTAAGAACAAGGACGCAAACATGATCATCGACGAAAGGAAGAAGAACCAATAGGATAGCATGTTAATGAATCCTGAGGCCATATCTCGTGCACCGATTTGTAATGGTATTAAGAAGTTAGAGAAGGTTCCAGAAAGACCAGCGGTTAGCACGAAGAATACCATGATGGTACCGTGCATGGTCACAAGGGCTAAATAAAACTCTTTATCTAGCTTTCCACCTTCGTCGATCCACGCACCTAAAATAGGGCGTAACCACTCTAATTGCATATCAGGAAAACCTAATTGCAAACGAAAGATGATGGAAAAAGATCCCCCAATAAACGCCCAAAGTATACCTGAAATCAGGTATTGCTTCGCGATCGTTTTGTGATCTGTGGAGAATATATACTTCGTCCAAAAGTTTAGCTCATGGTGCTCATGCTCATGATCGTGTGAGTGATCGTGGGTGTGAACTTCTTCAGCGTGTGATGTTGCAGTTGACATATGAATTTATTTTCTTCTTTTCTTAGTTAAATTAGTTTACACTCACGGCTTCTGCTGCTGGTGCGGTTGTACTATCTACCGCTACTGGTTCAGCAGGAATATACTTACTTGCCTTCGCTTTTAAGTTATCTGGAACTTTAGCTAAATAAGTAGGATTCGTAGTTAAGAACGGCTTTTGTTCCGCACACCATTTTTTATAATCTTCCGGCTCATCCACAAAAACAGTAATGGACATTCCGAAGTGACCGCGGCCACAAACTTCCGTACAGTTTACCTTAAAGTTGAAATCCTTCTTGCCTAATTTAGCTCGCATCTCATCTGTAGAGATGTTAGGCGTAAACCAGAACTTAGTCGGCATACCTGGAACTGCATCCATTTTCACTCGGTGGAATGGTAAATAAACCGAGTGCAACACGTCCTGAGCTTTAATTTTTAATAAAACAGGCTTGCCCTTAGGTAAGTGTAATTCTGTTGCCGTAAAGTCGTCAAATGAATTCTTATCCGTAAAGTCAATACCAATATTATTAGTTTCATCAATTAATTTATAATTGAAATTACCTAATTGATTATCGTCATTACCTGCATAGCGTACATACCAGCCAAATTGATGTCCTGTGATTTCAATAACAACCGCATCACTTGGCGCTTGAGATGTAATATCTCTCCATGTTCTCCAGCCTGTAAATACTAGGATGGCCATGACAATAGCAGGAATAACCGTCCAAATCAATTCTAATTTGTGGTTAACTGGGTAGAAAGTCGCTTTTCTGTTTTTGTTATAACGATATTTGAAAGCAAAATATAATAACAAGGTGTTCGAGACAAAAAACGCCAGTGTTACCACCGCCATTGATGTCCAAAACATCGAATCAGTCTTTACTCCGTGTTCTGAAGCAGCTATCGGTAAGAAATCTGGTTTTGCAACTAAAAATGACCAAACACCTGCAATTGTTCCTAATGCCCAGAAGATGATCATTCCGTAGGCATTCGCATTATTATTTGAATCGAGCGCCGCATCTGTGTTTTCATTTGCAACTAAAGATTTATTCAACTTTATACTTTTGCTAATTACAGAAATAGCAAGAGCAAAGAAGATAATTGATAAAAGACCTATTAGGTAAAACATAATTGTTATTTTAATAGAAGTTCAAAAATTAAATATCGTGGTGTAAAGCTTCTGGCAAGAATGGGTGGTTTTTAGCCACTAAACTAGCCTTAGTTAATTCATCTGAAATCACATAAATGAACGCAGATGCAAACACCGTAACCATTCCAAATTCGACTAAACCATATCCACCATGTTTACCTACAACACCTGGCATAATCATTTGGTAGAAATCAATATAGTGACCAGCGATAATTAAGAAAGCGGCGATCTTTAAAAAGATACGCGTTCTCTTCGCATCACGTGTCATTAAAACTAAGAAGGGTAGCAAGAAGTTTAGAATAACCATTACTATTTCTGAAGTTTTATAAATTTTATTATGTCCTTCCCAACGCTCTAAGAAATAAATCGTCTCTTCAGGTAAATTAGCATAGTAGATCAATAAGAATTGCTCGAACCAAACATACGTCCAGAAGATAGAGAAGGCAAACATAAACTTACCTAAATCATGTAAGTGATTTTCATTTACATAACCCATTAAGCCTTTGTCCTTTAAGTACAAAATGGCTAACACAATAACCGCATAAGTAGTTACGTGCCAGGACGAAAACATATACCAACCAAACATCGTAGAGAACCAGTGCGTATCAATAGACATAACCCAATCCCAAGCGAACATAGAGCTAGAGGCACCGAAGATGACGATGAATGCCGTACCTATTTTAACTAATTGATGGAAGTATTCCGTTCCGCCATTTAAATCTTCTTCTAATGATTTTTTACGTAACATTTTCCAAAGAAGGATCCACAATCCGCCAAATACAACCAAACGAATTAAGAAGAAGTTTTTATTCAAATAACCCGACTTACCTGCAATGATTTTATCATAGTTTTCATTTCCTACTTCCGTTACACCATGGTGCATCCAGTGGAAAATCACATCCCCTTTAAAGAAGAATACTAAAATCAAGATAGGCAACGAAATATATAAGAACTTAGGGAACGCCTCAGGAACACGCTTCATAACAGATGACCAGCCTGATTTAGTTAAGTATTGTAATGAAACGAAGAACATACCTACTACGGCAATACCCGTAAAGAAAACGGCATTTAACCAAACATTAGCCCAAACGCGATTAGTCCAATCGTAGTGCTCTTCCGCTGCAGCTTGGTGAGATACCGCACCACCAGATACATGTTCTGCCGCTGCTTCGTGTCCCGCTTTTACCGCATCATGACCTGCTGCCGCTACTTCGTGACCACCTGCTTCTCCTTTAGATAAAAGGTAAATACCAATAACTAAAGCAACAACGCCTGCGATGAAAGCATTAATGATTCTCTTTTTGCCTTCAGAGGTGAACTCAAAATGCTCCTCTACGTTTGCTGGGGAAAAATGTGAATGTCCCGCCATTTTATTCTCTATTTTAAATGAATTAATTTAAATCTTATTGTTTTTGTAACTCGTGTACATAAAGTACGATTTTCCAACGGTTTTCTGAGGAAATCTGTGAGCCATGAGGCCACATACGTCCTTTACCATGCGTAATTACGTGGTAGATATGTCCGTCGTTAACGTCTTTCAATGCATCACTGGAGTAAACTGGTACACCTTTATAAGCTTTAGCTACTAAACCATCTCCTTTACCACCTTCACCATGGCAGTGTTGGCAGAAACGCTCGTATTGTTGTTTCCCAGCTTCTATATTTTCAGGTGTCGCCGCTAATGGATTATCTAATAAAGCCGCTGAATATGAAAGGCTATCAGAAGGAACTGTTTTCGCTAATAATTCTTGCGCTAAAAAAGCTTGTTGAATGCTATCAGCACCCGTATAATGTTTACGAGATACCGTACCTGAAACAGGTAGGCGCATGTTCATCCCTAATGGGTTGATTTTATTGGTGTCACCTGCTAATTGCGTTAAAGGCTCGTAACCTACCGAATTATACATATTAGGCGCATACTCCGTACCTGTATCATTCGGATCCGTTCCGCAAGAGAATAGACCTGCTGTTAGGCCGGCTAGTAAAGTGAATTTATATATAGAATTGAACATATCTTCTTGAGAATTATTCGTTTAGTTTTTAACATTTACTTCAACTGCTCCTGAATCCTTCAAGGCTTTCTTGATGTCAGCTGCACTTACTTTATTTTTATCCACATTGATCGCCATCACAAATTTATCATCTGTCGTACGAACATCTAATGGAAGAGTCTTATTCCCCGGCCATAAATCATTCGATATACAGAAGGTGGTTACTAGGCCAAAAGCCGTGAATAAAACCGTTCCCTCGAAGGCAATTGGAATCCAGTTAGGAAGAGCAAAGAAGTCTTTACCCCCGATAATCATAGGCCAGTCAAATACCATGGTATAGCTGATCAAGGAAAATGTACAGATCATCCCTAAGGTACCGAACATAAATGCCGCGATAGGTAAACGTGTACGCTCATGACCTACGGCTACGTCTAATCCGTGAATTGGAAATGGAGAATATACATCTTCTACTTTGATTCCTTTGGCTTTTACCGCACTTACTGCGTGCAAAACCTCGTCCTCATCGTCGTATACTCCCAAAATGTAGTTAGTTGTCGAACTCATATTGTTTTAATTTCGAAATTGCTAAATAGAATTACTCTTCAGTTTTTTTTGTTGGCTTAATACGTTTAATCGTAAACTCTGTCGAAACGCCTTTCATTACCGCCTTCACTTCTGCCATGTTTACCACTGGTAAGAACTTAGCGAATAAGAAGAATAAGGTAAAGAATAAACCGAATGAGAATATATAGTCACCGATATCATATCTCGTAGGCGAGAACATCGCCCAAGAAGATGGCAAGTAATCACGGTGTAAAGACGTCACGATAATAACGAAACGCTCAAACCACATACCTACGTTTACTACGATAGATAAGAGAAAGGATACCATCAAGTTCGTGCGTATCGCCTTTGACCAGAATAATTGCGGAGAGATAACGTTACATGTCATCATCATCCAATAAGCCCACCAATATGGACCAGTAGCCCGGTTAATGAAGGCATAGCTTTCATATTCCACACCGGAATACCAAGCGATAAAGAATTCAGTTAAATAAGCGATACCTACTACTGAACCAGTTACCGTGATAACGATGTTCATCATTTCGATATGCTCGATCGTGATATAGTCTTCTAATTTGAATACCACACGTGTGATTAACAATAAGGTTTGTACCATCGCGAAACCGGAGAAAATCGCACCCGCCACGAAGTAGGGAGGGAAGATCGTCGTGTGCCATCCTGGGATAACAGACGTCGCAAAGTCCATCGATACAATCGTGTGAACCGAAAGTACAAGTGGCGTAGAGATACCTGCTAAGATTAAGGACATGTACTCATAACGCGCCCAAGTCTTAGAAGAACCTGTCCATCCTAAGCTGAATAAGCCATACCAGAACTTACGTCCCGCTGTAGTCGCACGATCACGAATCGTTGCCAAATCTGGCACAAGACCCATATACCAGAATAATAAGGATACAGATAAATACGTCGAGATGGCAAATACGTCCCAAACTAAGGGAGAGTTAAAGTTCACCCATAAAGAACCATAGGTATTAGGAAGTGGCAAAGCCCAGTGAGCTAACCAAGGACGTCCCATGTGAGCTAAGATAAACGATGCAGCACAAAGTACAGCAAAGATCGTCATCGCCTCCGCTGAGCGGTTGATGGAAGTTCTCCATTTTTGACGGAATAATAATAATACAGCTGAGATCAAGGTTCCCGCGTGACCGATACCCACCCACCAAACGAAGTTCGTGATATCCCAAGCCCAACCTACGGTTTTATTTAATCCCCAAACGCCAATACCTTGCCACCAAGTGTAGAAAAGGCAATAAGCACCATAAATGAATACAAGACAAGAGATCCCGAATGCAATTTTCCATTCTTTCGTAGGCTCTCCTTCTACTTGCTTGCAAATATCGTGGGTAACATCTGAATAAGATTTTCCACCAGTAACTAGTTTCTCTCTTATGGGTGATACAACGTGCGACATATTTTTATTTACTGTTTTACGATTAAAAAATTATGCTTTTTTAGCATCCTTGTTACGAACTTTCTTCAAGTAAGAGACATTAGGCTTCACGTTAATCTCTTCGATTACGTGGAAAGCACGACCCTCTTTTTCTACTATTAATAATTTAGAGATCTCAGATGCAGGATCGTTCATATCTCCAAAAGTAATGGCATTCGTAGGGCAAGATTGAGCACAAGCTACTTGAATCTCTCCATCCACTGGACGACGCTTCTCTTTCTTCGCTTCTAACTTACCAGCTTGAATACGTTGAACGCACATCGAGCATTTTTCCATTACCCCACGAGAACGAACCGTCACGTCTGGGTTAATCACCATACGACCTAAATCGTTATTGAAGTGGAAATCGAAGTCATCTGTTTGGAAATAACGGAACCAGTTGAAACGACGCACTTTGTATGGGCAGTTATTTGCACAATAACGTGTACCGATACAACGGTTATACGTCATTTGATTCAAACCTTCCGTCGAGTGAGTCGTCGCTAATACGGGACAAACAGTCTCGCAAGGAGCATTATTACAGTGTTGACATAACATCGGTTGGAAAACTACCTCTGGATTATCAGATGCAATTTCTAAACCTTTCATATCTTCTACCTCAGCATCAGATGAGTAGTACCGATCGATACGCATCCAGTGCATCTCACGACGGTTAATTACCTCTTGACGGCCTACTACAGGAACGTTGTTTTCTGCTGAACAGGAAATCACACAAGCAGAACACCCAGTACACGTATTTAAGTCGATCACCATACCCCACGCGTGGTTATTGTATTCGTGACCGTTCCAAAGCGTTAAATCAGTCGCATCCTTTTCTCCTTCAGACGTTTTCACGCGAGGAGTGAAGCTTCCTGCTTTTGCATTTTTCGCAAAGTCAACTAACATCGTCTCTTGAACGACTGCTTGACGACCCATCACCGTTTGGTGCGTTTGCGTTTGAGCGATTTCTTTTGTTTCGCCAGTTGCTGTCATAGAAACACCTTGTGTGCAAGTTCCTACACAAGCTCCATTGATTTCAGAAATGAATGGATAAGCGTTCACACCCACACCGTCAGCAGACTTACCTGCTTTCGTGCGACCGTAACCGATGGCAATGGCAATCGTATCTTGAGCTTGGCCTGGTTGAACTAAAACTGGAAGAGATACTTTATATCCTTTCGCGCTTACTTCAACTACATCACCTTGCTTTAAATTTAATTTAGTAGCAGTGGGTTGCGAGATAGCTGCATAATTGTCCCAACATGCCTTTGAAACTGGCTCAGGGAATTCTTGCAACCAAGGGTTGTTTGCTTGAGAACCTGTACCTAAACCTACTTTCTCGTAAATAGCGATTTCTAAACCAGTAGAAGAAGCTGAATACGTTTTGCCGATGGCAGCTGCCGCAGCGTTCACATCTACTGCTGGACTAGCAGAAGAAACAGTTGCTATGTTCGGTTCGAATACACCATCATGCAAGGCATTGTTCCAAGCTACTTTACCACCTTTTAAAATGTTTTGCTCCCAGTTGCTCTCTAAATACGCTTCAAAGTTAGCTGACAAACCTGCCCAAGTTAAGAAACTTGACTGCGCTTGACGTGTTTTGAAGATCGTAGAGATCGTAGGTTGAGTTAATGAATAGAAACCAGCTTTCGGCTCTGCATCATTCCAAGATTCCAAGAAATGAGAATCTGGTGCAATGAATTGACATAATGACGCCGTTTCATCTGAACGATCGTTTGTTGCTAAGCTAAGACCTACCTTAGGAAGCGCTGCTGCAAGAGCCGCACCCATTGGGTGGTTATACACTGGGTTTGCATTATAGAAGATAACTGCTGCGATAGAACCCGCACCCGCTTCTTTAATGAAATTAGCCATCGCCATATCGTTACCTTGGCGGTAATTTACAGCTAAGCCTGTATTGATAGTCGTGCCATAAGCGCCTACTAAAGCATTAGTAGCAGCAACAATTTTTTGAACCTCTGGGTCATTCGAACCAGCTACGATGATCGAAGCTCCTTTAGAAGCTACTAAATCCTTCGCTGCTTTCTCTAAGTGATCTACTTTTACGGATGCACCAGCGATGCTAGCTGCTCCAGTTAATTTAGCCACTGCATTGTATAAGGCAACGGCTACTAAACCTTCTTGAGATGGCTTGTAAGAGGCACGGTAAT
>Ga0114975_10002956_pt1 | contig 11497 bp, 2 predicted proteins | sample S_130626_EF_Meta_FD_87031 | JGI IMG/M metagenome (GOLD analysis project Ga0114975, IMG submission 87031) | Freshwater microbial communities from Lake Simoncouche, Canada to study carbon cycling - S_130626_EF_MetaG | ecosystem: Environmental > Aquatic > Freshwater > Lake | place: Lake...
AGGTCATTGCAACATGTGTCCAAACATTATCAGGAATGGCATTATTAGAAATCAAACTATATGGACTGACTTCTCTTTGAGCAGTAATTTTATTATCAGAACCTACATATAAAAACAAAGAACCCGCAACACCTCCATTATACTTTCCTAAGATGGTATTTAAATGTGAATTAGGTATTAAGTATACCCATGCTTCAATGGTATAGTTTCCGGTAAACGCGCTGTAGTTTCCCAAATTCACATAATCATTAAAACCATCAAAGCTTAATGCGTTTGTTCTTACAGGTGGCATAGTACTATTATTTGCACTAAAAAACTTTTGCGCATTCAACTGCAACATCAAAAAGAATGTGCTTATAAATAATATATTGAATTTAATTTGTCTCATTTTTATATATGAATTAGTTCATAATTATTTTATCTTACCCAATAATAAATTTTAGAAGGTGTTGGCATGTATGTATCAATCCAAGGTGCTGTTACATAACTTGAATTATTTGTGACTAAAGTTCCCCACCAGTTTCCTCCGCCATCATCTGTAGTTAAAAAAGCAGTACTTGCAGTGGTTCGCCAAGGCATTCTTGGTTGTACTGAATTTGAATTCGCTAAATCATAAGCATAAGTGTCCCAAGTAGTATTTCTTGTAATATTGGTTTGCACATTCGTTGTTGAAACAAATGTATACGCATCATTTGCGGTCCAAATTCCACCCCATCTATTTCTTGCATTGGCTTCTATCATATATTGAAATCCAGATGCACTCTTTTTAATGTAATCCCCATATTGCACAATTGAATAATTGGTAGTTAAAGATGGCACGGTTTCATTTCTTAAAATTGCATTATTATAATCCCATCCTGAATAGCCAACATTGGTCATCAGTAATGTCCAACCACCACCATCAGTAGTCATATCCGCATAAATTTGGATGGGTGTTCCTGAATTTATATTACTATTTTTTATCCAATACAAACCATCAGGTGAATTGGGATAATCTCTTTTTATTTGATAAGCACTTGTTGATGCATTTGCTGATGTTAAGCCATCGGGTCCTTTATAAATTTCAGGAACAAATACCCAATTGCTTAATGAAGGATTGCTTAAAGTAAAATTGGTGAGTGTTCCATTCGTTGCACTTGGTACTTTGTTATTCAGCGTCGTAATTCCAGTATTATTTTGTCCAACTGCTCCTTGGTTAAAATCAAAATACGCCATGAGCCCAGTTTCGTTTCCACTTAATGTAGCATACATATTTTGTTGTATTTCTGCAGCCGTTCTTGCAGAACTCCAAATTCTAACATCTCCAATACTTCCTTCAAAATAATTAATTGGAGTTGAATATGATTTTCTTGCACCTATTAAAACATCTTCATTATTTGAAGAAATACTACTCATAGCCAGTGTCCCAATATTGTTACCATTAAGGTATATTTTTAAATTGGTGCCGTCATAGGTCATTGCAACATGGGTCCAAGTATTATCTGGAATTAAATCATTAGCAGTTAAAGCCCATGGAGAAACTTCTCTGTGTGCATATATTTTATTATCTGGTGTAATTTCTAAAAATAAAGTTCCAACAACATATGCATTGTGTTTCCCAAAAATTGTATTTGAATGTGAATTTGGCGATAAATACACCCAAGCTTCAATGGTATAGTTGCCCATGAATGTACTGAAGTTTCCCAAGTTTACATAATCATTCACACCATCGAAGCTTAAAGCATTGGTTCTTACCGCCGGTACTGCAGTATTGTGTGCACTAAAAAACCTTTGTGCATGCCCATTCAGAACAACTAAAAATAGAACGGTATGTAAGACTATTTTTTTCATTATTTATGGCAGATTTAAATTAAATCTTTTCTTATACTTATTATATAGTGCTAGCACTTCAGTACTACTTAATGCTCGATTATAAAATAATACCACAGCTACATTCGCATCCATTGTATATTGTGGTTCGGCGTCTCTTATCCACCCAATGTTAAATCTATTTATACTATTAACAGGGGTTGTTGTGGACATGGTAGCAGATTTGTCAAATGTACCATTTACATAAACAGTTTCAGTACCATTGGTGCCGCCTGCAAATGTTGTAGTAACACACCAAAATCTATCAGCAGTTGGCGTTGCAGCACCGGACGATGATGACCATGTACCCAATGATCCACACGCACCCCCTGCAAATTTACCATAAGTATTAATACCTATGGGATGTATGATAGATCCGTCACACAAACTTGAAGCAGGTCCCATACTCACTAACACTTTTCCTGCTGTTACACTATTAGGTTTAAATATTGCCATCACTGAATATGCTCCACTGCCTTCTCTTAAATTAACATAGCCTGAGGAAACCATTGAACGTGTTGTTCCAATAGTAGGTGTTGTTACAAAAGTAGAAACCCCATCAATGATACTATAATTAGGTGCAAGTGAACTACTCCACTGTATTTGATTTCCAGAAACTAAATCAGTCCATGTAGTTCCATTGCCATCATATGATTGTTTATTAGCAGCATCTAAATTTAACATGAGCCCATCGTTGTATCCTGCTACTCCATATTTTTTTGATAAGTATGATTCTACAAAATTAATTTCTTGATTATTTAAAGTTCTTGGATAAACAATAAGCTCAGCAATTTCAAATGTGGATCTTTCACCATTCCAAACACCTGTTGGATGATTAATAACAAGCTGCGTAAATCCGCTACTTGCAGAGGGAGTATTTAAAGTATAATCAATTCCATTGGCCCTAGCTAATCCATTTTGATCTGTAAATAAAACCCAATCATCAATAGCAAATGGTGCTGCAGAATTGGGTACTGCTGTTATCCAACCATTATGATGTGCGACTGCTGGATCACCCCACCAATGACTTGTTAACCAGTTTGTATTATAATCAGTTAGAATACGCATGTTAGTAACATTATTATACCTCGTTACAATAAATAAAGTGTATTTGTTAGTATAAATAAAATTAGAACTAGGATAGCCATGATTTGAAAATATAGGGAAAGTGATATATGAAGCAGTAGTTCCTTTTATAACCATATTGTTATTTAGATTCTTAGTGCTCGTGCCAACCGTTACTCCACCACTAATGGTTGCATTATAACCATTACCCGTTTGATCGGTCCAAGTTGTTGGATTGGCACCACTTGCAAATTCACTGGCCATATAATGTGCCATAGCTCCTTTAACTGGTAACATTACAAATGATAAAGTTCCATTTGATGTGAATGTATGAATTGAATATCCATTTACATAAGAGTATACTCCACCTGAAGCCATTTGTGGGCCTGGGTATCTTATAATGACAATACCATTGGTTCCACTAACTCCATTTGCTGCACCACCACCGCCATAATTATTTGAATAATTAAATAATGAAGCGTTAGTTGCAGTTGTAGCAGCACCAGCATTTGCAGCAGATGCTACACTATTGTTGCCAATATCTACTATACTTCCTGATGTATTAGATGAATTCGTATAATTACCTCCACCACTACTATTATAATCATTCGTTGCAGAGTTTGGATTCTGTCCTAAACCGCCATACCATCCACCACCACCGCCACCACCGCCGCCGCCGTCGCCGGAATAATCTCCACCTGCTCCGCCAGTCATACTTACTCCATTAGCACCATTGGTTTGTGTTCCCCCACCACGCGCAGCTCTTTCATTTGCATTGCCTTCACCTCCTCCACCTCCTCCAGCACCACCACCTGCTACAATATAATAAGTCGCACCACTGTATACACCCGACCATCCACCGCCTCCGCCTCCGCTACCGGACCAGCCAGAAGCTCCAGCCTTTCCACCTATACCGCCACCATTTGTGCCTGCAGTACCTGCGCCAGTATTTGTGGCATTTGTAGCGCCACCACCACCACCACCGCCAATAGCGATAGTTAATATATTACCTGTGAAACTATTAATTTTTGTATAAACTGCTGCACCACTTCCTCCACCCGTTCCATTTGCGGTACCATCAGCACCTCCGCCTCCTCCTCCAGCGCCTACTGCTAACACCTCAATATTATTAATTGTTTTGTTAAAACTACTTGCATAGTTCGTAGGATGATAACTGGGCATGAACGTTTGTCCATGCCCAGCTATCTTGCAAATAAATAATAAACTAAAAAGGATTCCTTTTTTCATCTTATTCTTATTGCATATCTCCTCCTGTAATAAATGTGTTCGATACAGGTGAAACAATAGTTACTACTGCATATTGTCCTCCTGTTTTAGTGTAATTTGATCGGTTAAGTACTGTTACACCTGATCCTGCAATCGTAACGGTACCTGCACCATACTGAACAATCATACAGTTGAATCCTGCTGTTAAACCAGACGGAATAGTTAATGTAATTGCTGCTGCATTGGTTAAGGTGATTACTTTACCATTATCCGCTTGAACTAAAGAATAGGTTGTTCCCGTTTGTGCATTTACAGAAGCATTCGCTCCCGTTAATGTTCTTGTACTTCCCAAAGTTACAGTTGTACCATCGTCAGATATAGCACTTGGTGTAATTGCAGTAGCTGATGAATATTTAGGAAGTGCATTGGTCGTACCACCTGAAATTGAACTTGAAGCAGCCCATGATGCAGCACCAGCAGCACTTAAAGTTAATACCTGACCTGCTGTACCCGTTGCAGTAGGGAAAGTAGTTCCACCTGCTGTTAACACGTTGGTACCATTTATTGTTAAGGCACCATTCAACGTCGTAGCACCTGAGAATGTTTTATTACCAGCAATAGATTGAACAGTAGTTAAGTCCACAAAGTTTTGAGTTGTTGAACCGGTACCACCATTGGCAATTGGTAAGGCAGTTATCCAAGCAGGAGATCCTGTACCGCCAGAAGTTAATAATTGTCCTGCTGTACCTGCTGCAGTAAACCCAGTAGCACCTGCACCAGTTTGATATGGTATTGCTCCTGCAACACCACCCGCTAAACCAGTCGCAGCAATAGATTGCGTAATGCCATAACCTAATCCAACATTCCAATAACAAGTCGTACCATCATAATAGAAGGTTACTACGTCTGTTGCATTTGCTGTTGTAGATAAATTAAGTCCTGATGAAGATCCTAATACTTTATTTGTTAATCCTGAAGGAAGTGCTAACGTATATGGTCCTCCTGAAGCAGGTTGCGTAACTACTAAAGTACCGGTTGATCCTGTTGGTGGTGTTGCACCAAATGCTAATGTACTATTTGCATTTAAAGTTACACTTGCATTTAATCCTGATAATGGAGTCCACGTAATGGAAGCGCCAGCTGTTAAGCCCACTGGCGTTGAAGAATACACTGGAGCATTAATTGCACCATTCACTTGTAATCTGCTCGAAGGAGTTGCGGTTAATCCGATACCCACATTACCACCATTTGGATTTAATTGTAAAGTATTGTTGGTTGCTAAATTTGTTTTATCTGTTGCTTGAATCCAACCAGCACTTGTAGAAGTACCAAAGTCAATCACCTCATTACCGGAGTTACCAACTCGAATTGCACCACCTGTTTGAGTTGTACCTGATGTTACAGGTAAAACTCTATTAGCAGCAAAAACAGCTAACTCATTTCCACCAGCACCAGTAGTTGCATTAATATAGGTACTAGCTCCATCATCATATATACTACTGTTTCCTAATACACTAGTTGATGCGTTAAATTTTGGTACATAGCTTGCGGTACCCGATCCAGTAACACTCGCAACAGCAGCCGTCCAAGCTGGTAAACCACCACTTAATGTTAATACTGATCCATTACTACCAGGCGTTAAGAATGCAGTTGTATTTGCTGCAGATTGATATACTAAAGCTCCTGTAGTACCTCCAATTAATGAACTTGCAGCAACTGATTGCGCTAATCCATATCCTAATCCTACGTTCCAATAAAAATCATTCCCATCATAATAGAAGCTTACAATATCTTTTGCACTTGCTGCAGAAGAAAGTGTGATACTTGTAGTTGATGTTGATCCTAATACTTTATTTGATTTTCCTGAAACATTTGGAAGTGTTAATGTGTATGGTCCTCCTGATGCAGGTTGCGTAACAATTAATGTTCCCGTTGTACCTGCAGGTGGCGTTGCACCAAATGCTAAAGTACTATTTGCAGCTAATGTTACACCCGCATTCAAACCAGATACTGGTGTCCATGTAATAGTTCCAGCTGAAGGCGTTAATGCTAAAGGAGTTGAAGAATATATTGGCGCATTAATGGCGCTTGTAAATGATTTTGTTCCAGCGATAGTTTGTGCACCCACTGATAATAATCCCGGATTTGTTCCATCAGCTGCAGCTAATGTTAAACTTGTTCCACTTATAGTTCCACCAGCAGCATAGGATGTTGTTGATGTATAATTTAAAGAATTTACGCCAGCAATTATACCTACAGTACCTGCTGCAGTTAATCTACCTTTTGAATCAACAGTGAAAGTTGGAATCGCTGTTGATGATCCATAAGAACCTGCAGATACTGCTGTGTTGGTTAAAGTTGTCGCACCAGTATTAGTCATTGAAACATCTCCTGACATAGTTACTTCAGTACCCACATTGCTAACATTACCTACTAAAATTTTACCACTAGCTAATGTTGCACCTGCCGCACCTAAAGTAGTAAATGAAGCAGTTCCTGATGCATTGATGGATAATACTTGATTCGAAATTCCATTGTGTGCATTTGGATAGGTTACACCGCCTGCAGTAAGCGTACCACTAGTACTAACATTGTTTATACTTCCGTCACCTAATTGAATTTTATTGGATCCAGTTACTTTTGCATTATATCCTATAGCAGTTGCATTTGTAAAACCAGGGTTATTGCCATTCACATCCGCTAAATAACCAATGAATGTATTATTACTTGCTGAAAAATTATTCATTCCTGTACTAGATCCTAAGAAAATATTTCCAGATCCAGTTCCGTTTCTACCTCCCGCATCTGAACCTAACGCAATATTATGAGAACCTGATAAGTCAGCTAAATAATAAAATCCTAAAGCATTGTTTCCAATGGCAATATTATTAGTACCCGTCGGCGCCGCAGACTGACTCAACACATCATAACCATCTCTAGCAGCAATACCTATATTATAATTACCTGCCGACTTAATTCTTAATCCATTTACGGATGTTGCACTTGCAACACCTAATGTTGGAGTTGTTAAGGAAGGACTAGTTCCAAAAACTAAACTACCTGTTCCTGTTTCATCTGTTACAGCTGATATTAAATTAGCACTTGTTGGCGTTGCTAAAAATGTTTGAATACCTGTTCCTAATGTTAATGCACTTTGTTTTGCATTAAATACATCATAGTCTGCTTTACTTAATAAACCAGCCGATGTTCCTGCAACTGATGCTAATGGAATAGTTAATGTGATTGTAGGAGTAGTGGTTGCGTTTGCAACAGAAGAAGTTAAAGTATTTCCACTTGCACTAACTGTTAAAGCATTTACATTGGTTACCGTTCCGCCTGTTCCACTTGCAGTTAAAGTACCTGATGCACTTAACGCCAAACCGGAACCAATGGTTACTTCACCTGGCGCTGCTGAAGATGCAGATACACTTCCTAATAATTTATTAGTTGTTATGTTTTGCATTTTAGCATAGGTAACGGCAGCGTTTGATAAGTCAGTTGTTGTAATCACACCTGCATTTATAGTTACAACTCCTGCATTTGTCATCGCAACATCTCCACTCATGGTTACTTCCGTACCTACATTACTTGCATTACCCACTAATATTTTTCCATTAGTTAAAGATGCTCCTGCTGCTCCTAATGTTATAAAGGAGGCAGTACCTGATGCATTGATCGATAATACTTGATTCGTAATTCCATTATGTGTGTTTGGATAAGTTACGCCACCTGCAGTAATGCTACCGCTTGTTTTTACATTCGTAATATTTGCGTCTCCTAATTGAATTTTATTAGAGCCAGTCACTTTTGCACCATTACCAATTGCTGTAGCATTAGTGTATAATGGATTTGGATTATCGACATCTGCATCTGCTTCATAGCCAAGGAAAGTATTATAGCTTCCTGAATAATTTAACATTCCAGTACTTTTACCTACATATACATTACCCATTCCAGATGCATTTCTTCCTCCTGCATCATTTCCTATTGCAATATTGTGCCAACCCGTTAAATCCGATAAATAAGCAGATCCCATTGCATTCGCTCCCATGGCAATATTATGATAACCAGAAGGTGTAGGTGATTGACTTAAAATATCAACCCCACCATAATCTGTAAAACCTATATTATGATTAGGATCTGATTTAATTTTCAGTCCATTTAATGATGTTGCAACTGCTACACCCAATGTTGGTGTAATTAATGTGGGGCTATTTAAGGTAGCAGTCGCTAAAGTTGGGCTAGTTCCAAAAACTAAACTTCCTGTTCCTGTTTCATTGGTAACAGCTGATATTAAATTAGCACTTGTTGGCGTTGCTAAAAATGTTTGAACGCCCGTACCTAAAGTTAATGCACTTTGTTTTGCATTGAATACATCATAATCTGCTTTACTTAATAAACCTGCCGTTGTTCCTGCAACTGAAGCCAATGGAATGGTTAATGAAATGACTGGTGTTGATGAAGCAGTGCTTACAGTAGAAGTTAATGTATTTCCAGTTGCATTCAATGTTAATGCATTTACGCTTGTTACTGTACCACCGGTTCCGCTCGCTGATAATTCACCCGTGCTTGCATTTAAAGCTAAACCAGCACCTATCGATATTTCACCTGGCGCACCTGCAGCAGAATTTGATTTATTACCCAATAATTTTTGTGTAGAGATGGATGCGATTTTATCTAAAGTAACTGCAGAGCTTGCGATTTTTGCAGATATGATTGCGTTGTCTGCGATCTTTGTAGAGATAATCGCATTGTCTGCAATTTTTGTAGAAGTGATTGCATTATTAGATATTGTAGTAGCAACCGTTCCTGCATTATTAGTTATATCCCCTGTCATGGCTGGGAACCTTGCTGCTGCTAAAATTCCTGTTGCATTGGTTCCAGATAAATCAACTGCATTGGCAGTTAAGGTTTGGTTGGTTAAGGATAAATAATTTTCTCCTGCAATGCTTACATCACCTGTATTCGTTCCTGCCACATTTGCATTATTACCAACTGTTAATGTTTTACTTGTTGTAGATCCACCCGCTATTGAAAATCCTGTTCCTAATGCTGTTGGTGTTAATCCATTAACCGTTTTATTAGTTAAAGCTTCTGTTCCAGCTAATGTTGCAAAACTTCTGCTATCCACTGATCCATCTGCTTTTAAAAATTGTGATGCCGTTCCACCTTGCTTCACAATGGTTCCTGCTGTTAAGGTACCTCCAACAACTCCATCCGCACTAATATTAAAATTAGAACTCGCTTGTTGTGAAGTACTGTTCGCAATATAAGATCCGCTTCCTGATGGTAAATCCGAAGAAGTTAATGCTCTAAATGCTGGTGCAGCATCTGATCCCGAACTAGGTCCTGCAAAAAATGTATTGGCTGCTGCTGTTGAAGTACCTGTTCCACCTTGTGCAGTTGTCACCAAAGCATTGGTGGTTAATATCGTTGTATTTGCATCCGGTAAAGTGTATACTTTTTCTGAGCTTGTTGCACCTGTGAACTTGGTAAATGCATTGCCTGTTCCACCATAGGTTGATGCAATCACTTGACCTAAGTCAGCTGTGCCATCAAAACTGTTTCCATAAATAGTTCTCGCTGTGGCTAACTTAGTTGCTGTTGCTGCATTGCCATTTAAAGCTGCAGTAATGGTACTTGCAGTAAAGTTGCCCGAAGCATCTCTTGCTACAATTGCATTAGCCGTGTTGGAGGAAGTTCCTGTTGTTGCTGTGTTCGCTACTTTACCTGCAGTTGATATGGTTGCTAAGTTTGCATCTGTGATACCCGCTGTACCTGATAAGTTTGCATTCGTTAATCCAGAAATATTATTACTGGATGCAACAATAGTTTTGTTGGTTAATGACTCCGTACCAGCTAGTGTTGCTATCGTTCCTGTTGTTGGTAAAGTAATGTCCGTTGCTGCAGTTGTTTTTAAAGTTATGGCACTACCTGATCCTGTTACACCTGTTGTGGTAAAGGCTGCACCTGTAGCAATATTACCGCCCAGTGTTATTGTCTTAGTTCCATTATCTATTCCTGTACCTCCATTTGCTCCAGAAACTATACCTGTGATTTGTCCACCATCAAAGCTGCCACCTGCAATTGCATTTAATTGCGCCACAGTTGCTAAGGTACCTGAAGTTGGAACGGTTACATTCGTGGCACCTGTGGTAGTAAAGGTTAAATTATTAGCCCCACTTGTTACTAAGTTTCCAGAAAGGGTAATTGTCTTTCCGGTATTATCAACTCCAGTACCACCATTGGATGCAGGTAAAATACCTGATACCGATGATGCAGAAATATTACCTATCGCTCTTGTTACATATTCTGTATTAGCTACTGTATTGTTATTAGAACTTACAACTGGTGTTGGTACTTGTGGCGCACCAGTAAATGTTGGACTTACTGATCTCACCACACTGCCTGTTCCTGTTGTTGCAATCTCTTCCACTATACCATTACCCGCACTTACTCTTCCTAATACCTTATCCGTTGTTACGTCTTGGATTTTTGCGTAAGTAATATTTGAGTTCAATACTTTACTCGTTGTTACTTTATCAGCGCCAATTGTTGTTACTCCAATATTATCAATCGTCACATCACCACTCATATCCACAATAGAGGCAAGGTTGCTCGCATCTCCCACCACAATCTTTCCACTCGCCATCGCAGATCCCGCTGGGGATACACCTGTAATAGTTGTGTTCGCCACATTGGTTACTCTACCTTTTGCATCCACCGTAAAAGTTGGTACCGTTGTCGCTGAACCATAGGAACCAGCTGTTACTCCACTAGTAGCAAGTGTAGTTGCAAAGCTTCCTGTACCACTTCCTGTTAAGTCACCTGTCAAAGTAATCGTTTGATCACCTGTGTTATTACCACTAACAGTAGCGTTGTTATTTACCGTTAATGTTTTTGAAGCAGTACCACCTGATATTGTAAAGCCATTGACTGCTGAAGTTGGCGTAATGCCATTAATTGTTTTATTCGTTAGTGCTTCCACACCCGCTAAGGTTGCTAAAGTTCCAGTTGCTGGTAAAATTAATTCTGTTGCACCTGTTGTTTTTAAAGTAATGTCCGACGCGTTTCCACCTGTTGTACCTGTTGTTGTAAAACCAGCACCAGTATTTACATTACCGCCAAGGGTAATTGTTTTTCCTGTATTGGCAACACCTGTTCCACCATTCACGCCCAATACCACTCCTGTTACATTGGTTGCAGTTCCTAATAAATCAGCTGTGATTACACCTGCAGTGAAATCACCGTTTGCATCTCTTTTTACAATTTGATTAGCGTTGTTATTTGGGGTTGCGTTGTTTGCTAAAATAGTAGCTGCATTAATATTTGCTGCAGTTGATCCTCCTACTGACAC
>Ga0114975_10002958_pt1 | contig 11494 bp, 10 predicted proteins | sample S_130626_EF_Meta_FD_87031 | JGI IMG/M metagenome (GOLD analysis project Ga0114975, IMG submission 87031) | Freshwater microbial communities from Lake Simoncouche, Canada to study carbon cycling - S_130626_EF_MetaG | ecosystem: Environmental > Aquatic > Freshwater > Lake | place: Lake...
CTCTTATCTTTGTCTTTTTTCTTACTCCACATACGCCAGTCTGGCTTATGTTTAGCACATTCAATATCCATTAGATGATTAGCAGTTTGCACACTAGTAATATGACTGTTAACATTATGTGCCATCATCAGTGCATAACTAAAGCTATCCCAACTAGTTGATCCTACCTTATTAATTTTATTCTTATCGCCCATAACTTTCCATAATGTTTCGTCGTTTACAAGCTCTGGATCTTTGTATAGTTTTTCAATACTAATTTTTCTTTTTGTGACCGCGCCCATATCGGGAACACCTTGTTTGTAATAACAAATGTCTCCCATTGTTAAGCGACTTGCGATTTCACTTGTCCACGGGAATGGAATGGTACTGCCTGCAAGAGCCTTGGTGTCTGTGGCTTTTTCCATAATAGTGCTCCATCTTTTTGTGGAGTGTTGCGGATTTGAGTAGACAAGTCCGTGCGCTGTTGCAATAAACGGTGAGGCGCAGTCAAAAGATATGGTAAAGTCTTCATTAATATGTTTCCTAATTTGTCGTTGAATTGAAGTTAAAAAGCAAGCCCAATCTAACTGTGCAGTTCCCAAAAAATGCATCCAGTTTTTACCTTTCAGTAAACCATCTTCGCGAAGCGTCATTAGGCGTTTGAGAGTAACATCCATCATACTCATGTTAGCACCGCCCATTGCCCAACCCTCTGCTGCTTTGTCTCCCCATACAGCAGAATCACTAAATTCTTTAACACCTTGATACCATTGTTCAGCACGTTCCCAATCGCCACCCTGCAAAACATTTAAAAATTTAGTTTGTCCCAACCGGTTAGTTAAAAAGTATTCGTTGTTATAACGAGTTTTATCTAAACAATCTTCAAATGTTTTAAGTCCAGTTTTTGCAGTATGATTATGATCACATGCCCACGTAGGAACGTCAAGCATCATGCTCCAGTCAGCAGTTACTTCTAACCATTCTAAAATACTTTGACGTACCTTAGTGGCTGCAGGTCCTTCAAAGTTTAACCAATCAAACTTTAATACACCCTTACCAATTTGGAATCCGCCCGAGTCGCCTAAGATCATAGTCTTGTTACGATCCCGTTGTTGGATCATACTCTCCTTGGTCATAGTTTTAGTTAGATCAAGTGTAGCATGTCCTGCAGAATAAAGACCATATTTGTAAGTAAAGTAGCCCTGTTCTTCATTAAGAAAGTTCATACCTTCTACACCTCGATCAAATCCCTTAGGCATACGATCGTCGGGAATAAACTTTTCTAGTCGTTGTTTAGCAATATATGTTCCATAAAAACTACTAATAGCTGGAAGATATATTGCATAGTCCCTTTGTAAGGGCGTTAAATTTACTGGTGGTTTGTTCATACTGTATGGTGAGGTATAGTTGTGTCTTTACTTAAAAGTTCTGTTATTTTTAATTGTTCTTCTGCGCGAGCAAGCTCTTTTTTAGCACGATTTATATTTTCTCTAGCAATTTTAACAGCAGGATTATCGTTGGGCAATGATAAAAGAACTTCTTCTGCCATCTTTTTCTTCCTTGCCCAATCTAATAATTCTAGTGTATATTCGTCTAATGTAACGGTGGCGTAACTAGCAGGTAGTATCTTCCAGACATTACTATCAAACACTTGCAACTCTGTACCGCACACACGAATCATACCTTGCATGGGAATGTCCGTATTCTTATTAATGTAAGGTACACTAGTGTCTCCACCCGTTACCCTAACACCTGCACCACCTGCTAGACCTTTTATCATGCGTTTGCTGGAATAATATATTTGTAAGTGGCAATGCCACTATCAAGTTCGATTTGCATAGCACCGTCATTACTAAAACTCATCTTAGCATTATTAGCATCTGCAATTTTCAAAATGCTCAATACTGGCAACACTGGCCAAGTCCATGCTTTGTTGATTTTACCAGTTACGCCAGTGGCAAACACAAACTCGCCGCCATGTGTACTTTGATCGCCAAATGTAAACACTAGTTTGTCACCATCAGTTTTTGCAACAAATGTAGTATGCTCTGTATTAGCACCTGCTTGGAATTGAAAACGCTGCACTGAGCTCAATGTAGGAGCAACTTCAACGTGCCAGTTAACACCACGGAATTTAACAGTTTTAAGTTTTTCATTGATAATGTCTTGATTCATAAAACGATAATCGTTTTTAAAATCGCCATCTTTATTTTCAAAGTGAAGACCAACTGGCAATGTTTCTCCGTTCCTGTCTGCGGTAATAACTTCAATCTTAGCATCTTCTTTATATTCTGCACCATCTAGTAGATAGCGCAATTTTTCCAATTGCGGCATACCAAATGTTCCAATAATTTGTGGATATGGATTTGCAGTTTCTGCATACATAATAACAGTACGGTCTTCAGCCATACTATCAATTAGTGTTTTTTCATCAGTGCCAGTAATTTTGACAATGTTTAAAAAGCCCAGTTTGTTTGTGTGTGATACGATATCTTTTAATAGGTCTTGCATGATAATTTCCTTTGTATAAGTTTATTTGATTTAGAGTAAAGAGTCAATAAGTTTTTTAATCAAAGCTGAATAAATTATTGAATGTGCTTGATTGTGTTGTACTATCTAAATCATAGTCCAACACACCAATAAGATTTTTAATCTTGTTGTTGATAATAACTGCTTCCATTTCAGCATGATCAAATGGAAGATCCTGAAACCATTTTGGCAGTCTAAGTTCGTCTACAGGATACGCAATACTAGTATATCCAAGGGGATTGGATTTTACCTTGCAAACAATAACTTTCATTCCATCTACAATTTGCATAGAATATTTGTCACCGTTCATACGGCGTAATGTATTCCAATTAATTGCAGCACGTACATGTCCCGGCATATTTGCCTTACCAGCTTTGTTTTCTTTTTCTTGATATTCTGCAATATTGTTGGCACGTTTTGGACTGCCCTTTTCCCAACCTGGTCGAGATTTAAATTCAGTTCTAAATGTAGTAATCATTTCTAGAACGTCTGTTTCTTCAGCGCCATTTAGCACTTCAGTCAAAACTTCTTCTAAAAACTTTTGCATAAATTCTGGAGTATCGCTACGTTTTAAATCCAAGCCCATTGCTTTGATTTTTCCAGTCTTACCATCTATGTCAGTGCGTTTGCCTTCCTTGTCATAATACAATACAGCATAACGTTTCTTGGTAATGAACAGTCCTTTGATAGCAACAATTTCTCGTCCAGCTTTGATAACTTCGCCACGTGATTTTGGGCAGTGATATGCATCTAACATATACTGTGGGAATGTTGAATTTACTTCTTCGGCAACTGAATCGTATAATTGAATTACTGTGCTTTTATCCCACGGAATTTGTTTCTTATTAATTTCATTTTTTAAAGAAGCATAAGCACTAAAATAAGCACTATCAGTATCACCGTATATGATAGCTTTTCCAACATGGTCATATTCTCCAGTTATAACTTCGTTTATTTTAGCGGCCATGTGGCGTGCAATGCCGCGTCCGGTAAGCGTGGTTGACTGACCAATACGATTATCGAAAAACCTACAACCAGCGTTAAGTATAGCACCGTATAAGCTATTAAGGTTAATCTTTTTAACCAGCTGTCTTTTATCCCAATATTCTTCTTCAATTTTATTCTCCGCTTTAATTGCTTCTTTAAGTTTGGCCTGCATTTCTTTACGTTCGCTATACCAACGTTTAAGTAATCCAGGAATAATACCTTCACGCTCATATGTAAATATAGTTCCGTTTGCACTGAGTAACCAAGGCTTGCCAGAATTAAAAATTAGGTCATAAATTTGTGCCCCACTCATAATATCAGTTTCGCCAGTTTCCCAATCAATAATTATATCGTTAGCACGGTCTTGATTGGCAACAAATTCATATTCATTACTGCCAAATTTACCTTCCCATGCTTCAGCAAATCCTGCACCTTTGGCAATTTTAGCATCAATCTCTGCTTTGGTATAATCTTGACGTAGTTGACCTACAATATTTTCTGGGCCCATATTTAATGCACGAATCACACTTGGGTATAGACTGTTAATATCCATACTACCGATATAATCATGTAGACCCTTTTTGGGATATGCTACATACGCGCCAGCCGCTTGATTGTTAGCATCCTCATCACGCTTAGGGCGACTGGGGACAATTAATCCTCGATGGTGTGCTTCATTAACAATTGCCTGTTCTGTAACAGCAACAGCGCCCATGGTGGTTTGAATTAGCACAGTATTTTCATGTGCAACAGTTGATGCAAGACTAATAAATTTTAGTTTTTTATCCAGTTTATCCAATAGCGCACAGTCTTGTCTATTATATTCAATAAACTTTTTAAAATCATTGTTATACAACTGATCCAGTGTGCCTTCGTATTGTGTTTTCTTTTCGCCAAGTTCATGTTCGGCAATTGCATCAAGTCTATAACTGTGACGTTCTTCATATGTGTACTTTCTGTATAGTTCTAAACTATCCAAGTGTACACGACCAATCAAATCATAGGTTACTGCGTCCTTGCCATATTTTTCATATTCACGCTTTTTAGGAAACTGATTCCACAAACAAAATCTACGGGTATCTTCTTTACTCAATACTCGTGTAACACGATTTACAGTATAGGGAATATCATAACCTTCTGAATTCCAACCACTTAACACATCTGCATCTTCGATAAGATTTAGAAATGTATCAAGCATTTCGTATTCTGTTTCAAACAAAATAGTGTTAGGGAATTCTTTTATTTGTTCTTGCGCCTGCTCCATACTTAATGTTTTTGGAGGTACAGCAAGACATACTAGAGTATCTAACCATTGCAAATGCACAGCAATAGCAGTAATTGGCATGAACGCATCTTCAGGTGTACTATATCCGCGCTCTGGATCAAAGTCCACCTCAATGTCAAAAAATGCTACATTTAAACTGGGAGTATCGCGTCCTAGGTAATTTTCTTCTAAACATCGAAATATTGGATTAATGTCACTTTCAAATAACTTGTGACCAGAATGTATTTTTTGTTCTTTAATAAATTCTTTCCAACTACGTGCTGTGACTTTGTTAAGACTGTCACCGTAAATGGATCTAAATTTCCCCCGTTGGTCCGGGTAATAGAACATATACTTTGCTGAGTAGTCTTGATAAATCCTACCCTTTTTTGGATCGCGTTCGACGACTTGAACAACGTCCTTTTCACGATCCCATCGTGCATCTACATAACTCATATTTTTCCTCCTTATGTAATTTGCGGCTTACACATACCAACATGATCATTTTTGGCTGATCTAACCTTATTCATAAATTATTTATCATCCTAATCAGCCCCACGCTGTCAATAGTGACTAGCAAAGCTGCGTTCGCCAACATGCCAAAAGATTTACGGCTATAACTAGCCCAAGCGTACATACAACACTGGCAAATAAAAATAGGATAAATGTAGATAAGAGGCGGAGTCGGGACAGTGAGCGCCATAGTAATCGAACATCCGATACTAAGCGCCCAAGCCGTAGTTTCCACGATAAAACGGAGAGGGTATGCTCTATAGTCATCTTTAATCCATTTAACAATGTTGGTTAAAATTTCACTCATCAGTACGACGATGTGAATGACCGCTAATATCTACAATAGTTTCCAAATCATCAAACTCTTTCCAAACGCTATCCCATTGATCTTTTTGTGCAATACGGATTGCCTTCTTGATTACGCTAGGCTTAACTTCTAGTTCTTCTGCTACTGCTTTAATAGTATCGTTAAGGCCTTCGGTAAGGTCTTGAATCTCTTGCATAACGGTCATGCCCTCTGCAACAATCTGTTTAATTTTGGCCTGTTCAGGCGCTCCAAATGCTTTACCCATAAAAAATCTCCTTGTAAGTAAGTATATACTAGACAAGGAGATCTGTCAAGGTTTATTTTATAAACGAGCGTCTATAATGTTCCAATTGATAATTTTCCAATGATTAGTTAGATACCCTTTTTTGTCTGCAAGGTAATCAATGTTGAAGGCATGCTCCCACCAGTCTATTAGCAGTATAATATCATTCTTGATTTGGTGATTGACAATGGTTTTGATCTCACCATTCTTAGCAAGATACACCCAACCGCTGCCCTGTATAGCCATGGCAACTTTGGTAAATTCTTCTTTGAAGTTCTCAAATGATTTAAAGTGTCGATCAATAAACTCTTTGGATGCACCGATTGGTTCATTAGCTTCATCTGGAATCTGTAATTGTGGAAAGTACATACTATGTAAGAATGCACCTGCTTCGTTGAAATCTGGATCACCTTCCCCGCTGTTATAGCGATTGACATAAGTCCTATATAGCTTACCGTAATGATAATCTATGGCATCCTCACTTAGGCAAGGCTCAAATGCATCTCGGGCATAGGATAACTTTACTTGTTCAAGTTGTTTAACTTCTTTACCCTCTACTACATATTTTATAAAATTAAACATTATTTGTTTTTTCCTGATTAACTGCGTTCAATAAATCTTGCATTGTTAGTTTAGGCTTTATCAAAGCACCTCGTACAATGGTTATACCATTGTATTTTAAATCAGCATCATCAAATCCTATTGTTAATACTCCTGATTCTTGACGTAACCAATTAATAATCTTTCTTTGATCTCTAACTGCAGAAACTATGGAAGAAGGTTCAATAGTGTTAGATTGAGTTGTAGTTGGAGCCGGTTGTTGTTTTACTTTTTCTGTGCCTACTACTTCTAAATATTTTATTGCATAGTCAAGTGCTTTCTTAATACCTTCAGGTCCGGCCAATGTGTTAAATGCAGATTGTCCTCTTGTAAAACGAACTTCTTCGGTACCTGCATCCCATTCTCCGTTTGATGTTATGTCTATTAAATCTCTGGCAGTACCTGGAAATTTTTCAAAGCGTGTGACACCGGTGCCCCACAAATTTGGTAAATCTTTGTGCCTACCTCGAGCATCTATGTATTCTTTAGTAACCTGATCGTATACAAATGCATGGGTTAATGATCTGCGTTCAGGATTATCAGCAACTGCTTGTTGTTCTTCAGGACTAAGTTCTTCCCATTCATCGGCATCTAATGACACGTCTGGTATTCCCTCTACACTGTATTCCCATATATACCCTACTGGATACCTCTGAGGGTTATATTGGTTTATAGCAATGGCCAGTATCATGCATTGTCCTTCCATGTATTTGGCTTGTAGAGCATCTCGACTCTCGCTAATAAATTCACGTGCTCTCATTTCTTTTTACCTGAACGCATATTGGCCTGCCAATGTGCAAGTTGTCCTTTACGACCACCTTGTTTGGCAATCTTTCTTAAACTGCTGATGCTGGCATGTTTAGGAATACCGTGACGTTTTGAGTCGCCTTTGTCTTGGGGATTACGACCGTCGGCAAAGTTTTCAAGTAATTCGTTAATACGCATTTAGCAATTCCAACGACGTAATGACAATGCTTTTGGTGTAGGTTCACCATTGGGCTTCTTCATGGGACCTTTGTTACCACTCATTCGGGCACAAAAACTTTTACGGCGGTTAGCGTCCTTACTTCCAGCTTTTAACTTACTGGGTTTAGTAGTAACCGCAGTCTTTAACTTGCTACCTGGATTCTCACGACGATAGGCATTGACGGCTTTTTGACTAAGCCCGTCAGTCTTGTCGCGATGATTGACCTTATTCCAATCTTCGGAAAGAAGTTCATGTATTCGCATGTTATTTCTTTTTGGGAACGCGGATTGGCAATGCGCTAATGTCATGCCCTTGATCTGCTTGAGCAAACTCTTGACCCACTCGTTGTTTAACTTTTACTTTTTGTGCAAACTGGGGATTATTTGCAACCCCCACCATTAGATTATGTTGTGCCTGGCTTACAGAACGCTCTAACATAGTTGTTAGTGATTCTATATAAGCATCGCCCTCCGCCACACCTTCTTTGGTTATTCCCATCTTACGCATTACCGCCGGAGAAGCTATTTTAGAAGCAATATTTTGTATCGTTTCTTTTCTTTGTACTTGTGCTGCCCTATCGTCTATTTTTTTTGATACATCATCATAATGTGTTGCTAATGGATTCATATAGCCGCCACCTAATGCCTTATGTAATTTGGGATCCATTGCTTGATCTCTTTTGGTTTTAGCCAATTCTGCGGCTTGTCTCAAAAGGCCAGAACTAAGTTCATTTAGGGAGCCTTCCGCCACACCTTGCTCTTTCATTAAAGAATGACCGCCTGTTTGACGTTCGACTTCGCGTTCTTTCTCGCTTATCATATAGTCCATGACACCAACTACAGATTGTTGTGCTTGACTAAGTTTCATTTGTACCCATTCTGGTAAATCTTCTTCATCACCAATGGCATGTTCTAAATGCGTCAACACTCGTAGCATGGTATGAATTTGATTTTTTACAAAACTACCTTCTTCTTCGCCTTGATCTTGTGGATCAATTGTATCTAGTTCTCTATCTGATACATTGGCTTCACTTTCCATAAAAGATTTCTTATGTTTCTCTTTTCTTGGTACACTGGCATTTTTCTTTTTATCTTTGTGAGCACCAGCAGCACCACCGCCAATTGCAGCACTAGCGTTCTTGGCCACAGGATTACGTGTCTCAGGTGGCTTTGTTCTACGTTGTAATTCACCCAATGGTTTTTCCACAGTGGCAACAGCACCTGTTGTTGTGGCCCCACCATCTTCTAAAACATATCGAACTTCTTTGCCGTTGTTTATTTTTGTAAATTCGTTATTCATTTTGTTTTCATCCAATTTGCCACAGGACTAACTGTGTAAGTACTATCTAATTCTTTACTATTCATGTCACCGTGATTTAGATCGTTATGATCTGCGCCTGCCATTTTATAAGCCTGTTTAAGTATATCTGCTTCTACTTTGGTATACGGGGCAGTTAATTTTTTCTTACCTATCCAACTAACATAATCCATATCAGGGTTGTTTTTGCCATCACACATTGCAGCAGCAAGTCCTACTCTATTGAACGTATAATCGCTATTGGCGTGTTCTGAATCGCTAAATGTGTGTAATCCGCGCGACGGATGTTGCTGTCTCTTTGACATCTTGCCCGTTGTTCGTTCAGTGATAAATTCAGTGGCTCTCATAGTGTTATTTATTATGTCTAGTTGTTGCTTCATTCACGATAATCTTATCAATAAGTGCAGCCATAATGTTTTCAACATCTTCACTTACTTTGACACATTTGTCACTACCGTTTTCTGTGCCGTTATATCGATATCCGTCCCAACAAGCCTTGCCGTCTGCACCTTTAATTTTCTTACCTTCACCACCAACAAATTGTCCACGTTTGACATGTGCATCTTTAGGTGTAAAATGTGCTGCTGGACCAGTTTTAAGTTCTTTAGTCACTTGTTTTTCTTGAGGTTCAGGATCTGGTTTAGGAATACTACTTGGAGTACGAGCAAGACTTGCGTCGCTCTTAGCACGTTGTTTCTGTTCAGCATTCCATAAACGTTGAGCAGCACTCATACGAGCCTCCGCCACACCTTGCTGACTATTTCTTCTAAGTTCAAACTTTTGCTTATACTTGGTATGTAATGGATGGTCTAGCAAGTCATTTAATTCTTTTTGTGCTTTTTCATAGGTGCTAAACTTAGCAAACACATCCTGCTTGCCTTCTTTATCTGTTCTTACAATGATGTATGATTCATCAGAGCCTTCCGCCACACCTTGTGGTAAATCAAACGCATATTCTCCCATCACGCTCCCTGACATTGGTTTGGTGTTTAGCAAATCAGCAATCTTTTTAACTTGTAGTGGATCACAATCAACCCATAGTTTACCGTTGCTCATCCAAGCATCTCTGCAATATTGTTTTACTTGCTTTAGTAATTGTTTTTCTGAGCCTTCCGCCACACCTTGCTCAATGTTAGAGAAATATGACAAAGCTGAGTCATTATCATACTTTGATTTATTAGCAGTGCCTGGCTTTCTTAGCTGTCCTGGAACCGTTCTTTTTGCCTCACGCTCTTTATATTTTTTAATTCGTTCTAGGTCTGCTGCTGATGGTTTAGCATATGGACCATACGCTTCCTCTACACCTGCTTCTCTTTCATCTGTAGTATCGCCTGTTACTTGATATGTTTTTCCATGTACTACAAATGTATCTTCACCTGCTTTGATAGCATTCATTCTAGCATCAGTGAATACATTAGATTCCGCCACACCTTGTTTAACACTTTTATACCCGTTCATATAAAAATATACTTCTTCTGGATGTTTAGCCTGCTTGTCTTTAAGTGTTGGCAAATATGTGCGTGGATTAGGTCTAGCACCACGAGTAGCATCCTTCACGCCAGCATCGTACCAATGATTATTTTTTATTTCTTCTTCCGATATAAAGTTCTTTGACCTAATCAATGTATTAAACAATCTTTGTTCTGCTATAGGTACAGGTTGTTGCGGCTGTACAGGCTGTTGCTGCTGTACAGGTTGTTGTGGTTCTTGTATCCTCATACCCGTCCTTGATACATCCATTAAGTGTTTAATCCAATCTGGTGGCAATGGTTGAGCCCCAGACTTTCCTGCGTTAAACGCATTGCTCCATGCCGCAAATGCTTGCTCAGGAGTTTTTGTTTTTAACATATTTCGTAACTGTGTAAAACTTATGCCTGTTCCTCTAGTAGTAAACTCTATGCTGGATTTAACGTGTTCATATCCTTGAAATTTATTAACAGCTTTCATTAATACAGAAGGCCATTTTCTTTTTCCTGCATTTTTGTCCTCATCTTCTTCCTCTCCGGTCATGATTATAACATTGTCGTATCTTGGGGGTTTACCTTCTAAAGGATTAATTAGTTCATGTTTTATTTTTTGTATTAATGATCCCCCTGGCTCTGTCATTGCACTAATATTATTAGCATATTGTGGATATAACATTTTCCAAGTTTTAAGTTTGTCATTAATTGGAATAGGGTCATTTACACCTACCCTGTTACCCATAAACAAATACGGATCGCCACCTAGGCTTTTTGCTTTGTCTATTGTTAGTTTGAATAATTCTTGATGGCCGATATGGCCTGCAAAACTACCAACAGCGACTACTGCGGTCTTGGCTTCTCCTCTTGGACGTTCTGTTCTAGCATTTACTTTAGCAGCATTCTTAGCAGTGATAACATCACGTTGTTCTTGACTAGTTACTTTAATAGGACCAAGACGACTATTGATAACGATACCTTCGTAATCTTGTCCCAACATATCTTTGCCGATGATGTTAGGATCTTCAATTATGGCTTTTTCCAATGCTAACTTAACGGGTTCGAGTGCAGCTTTAACTTCAGCGGCTTGATCACGTTTCTTGCTAGCCAGCATTGCTTTAAATTGTTCAATGTTTTCTAATGGTGGAACCAATGCTGTAACATCTAAACCTTCTTTTTGTGTAAGACTGTTGTCAATAAACATTACGCTGCTGCTACTACCTACCTTTAATAATTCTTTGATAAATTTATTTGAGTCTGGCAAATCTTCACCAGTTGATGCATCTAC
>Ga0114975_10002960_pt1 | contig 11490 bp, 14 predicted proteins | sample S_130626_EF_Meta_FD_87031 | JGI IMG/M metagenome (GOLD analysis project Ga0114975, IMG submission 87031) | Freshwater microbial communities from Lake Simoncouche, Canada to study carbon cycling - S_130626_EF_MetaG | ecosystem: Environmental > Aquatic > Freshwater > Lake | place: Lake...
TGCGTAAGACACCAAGCTCAATGTTGGGCCTGGGATAGCGTCAACGTCGTACGTTGCTGATGTAAAGGTTACGTTTGCTGGTGAGCTTAAACCAACCGTAATAAAGTTTAATGTGGAGGCATCGTATAGAACATAGCCTGAGTCACCTGGATTTGTTGCAATTGTTGTTAATCCATTGATTGTTCTACCCACTGGAGCATTAATAGATAGGGCTCCAGATCCGCTATTTCTAAAACCAATGTACCAACCAGCTGACAATGTTGATGTGTTTGGTAATGTAATTGCACCTACGCCACTGTTCCAGTTAAATGTTACCGCACGGCTTGCATCTGTAAGTGTTGGGGATGTAGAAATATCCGCAATGTTTTGTGTTGTTGCTAATCTACCAGAGATAGTTGTTAGACCAGCACCTTGTAACTGAGCAGCATCGGCAAAAGAGGTACCGGCAGCAAAAGTTAAGTTACCCCATTGACCTGCGGGTGAAGTGTTGCTAATCAAATAAAAATACTTAGCAATTCCAACTGGTACTGTTACAGATTGACCGCCAGTTGAGTCTGTAATTGTAAATGGAAACAAGCCTAGGTTACGAACTAAAATATCGGTGCCAAGGGCGCCTTGCGCAGCATTAGGAAGTGCAATAGTTAAATCTGCAACAGACGCTGCACAGTCCATAATACGAGCCGCTGGAACTTGGGTAGGGTTAACTACCTGTGGCCAATACAGTGTTTGATTGGTGCTAAACGATAGTGCGTAGTATGATACGTCCGTTGGTTGGACAACGGTACCAGTAAACGGCGAATTATATGATGGCATTTTTAAGGTTCCTGAACGGTCGTATTTCTATCTACACGGCGAGTATTGTCTTCTTTCTTAATTGCTGTAAGGGCGTCGTTGTAGTAGCCTTTCCATACTTCCAGCTTATCAAGTGCTTTTAAATAGCCCTGCGCAGAAAGCAATGTGCCATAAAGCATTAGTTGAGGAGTTTCACGTGTGAATAAGTTTTGTTGATTTGAACTATCTAAAGGTTGAATTTCAGAGTAGTAAATAATTTCTACTGGGTAAGTTGCGTCTGGTTTAGGCGCAAAGTTCCAATTGTTGTAGTCATACTCGGCATAATAAAGCGGGGCGCCGTTAGCAGATTCAGACTGGTATTGTGCAATATAATCTTGACTGCGCATTAACATGGGTTGGCCGTTTACCTTCATAGAAACTGTTTTACGCCATCTTGCTGGTTTGGCCAAAATAGTTTGATTGGCAACAAGTGTTGTTTCCACAACAGTAAGTTGCAAATAAGTTTTTAGTTCAGCTGCAATACGACTTTCTGTAAGCGCAATTAAGCTAGGGATCTGCGCAACGAAGTCTGCGTCGTTACGCTCCATATATTGCTGGACATTAAGCACCAGCGAATCGTAGGTCATTATTACGCTCATCGTGTGTAGTAGCTTATGTTAGGTTGGAAGTAGATAGGTGACTTGTCACGCTCTTCGTTGTTAGCCTGCATGAATAACTTCTCTGCTTGAGCTTCTAAGTATTGAATTCTAGCAATGTCAACTCCAGGGATTTGCATAGACAGTCTGTGTGATAGTGTAGCCTGCACAGAGTTGATCCAGCGATCTGGTACATAGATTTCGTTAGTTAACGAACCCACGTCTTCCATTTGCTTTTCAATAATAAGCTGAAACATTTGGAAGTCGTTATTTGGCACTGGCCAAATATACATAGACGGCTCAATCTGACGATCAAACCAGTACTGAAGGGCGCGAGCTGAAGGAAACTGTTTGTTTGGTAGGTTCCAGTAATCGTCACGGTTCAAACGAGCAAAAGGAATAACCTGCTGGCTTGTTGAGAATACAATTTGACGAACTGAGAAAGTAGTCTTTACTGTTTCACGCAAACGGTAGTACTGATAGATTGGCGTGATGTTAATATTAAAATACTTCCATTCACGATCGTTTAATGTAAACGCAGGAAACTGTTCCTTAGTTACCCAATTAATGCCATCGGTACTAACCTCGTAAGCGAGGTTATAAGTCTGTGTGCCGCCGCCTGTAGCGTATCCGTTAACACCAACGTAGAACACGCTTTGTGCTTGTGCGTACTTTAAACCGAGATAATTTGCTCCAGTTGTAGTAGTAACAACGGTATCTAGGTTTTGGTCAAACGCTTTTGCTGCGTCTGTGTTTGAAGCTGGTAGGTATGCTTGCGCCGCGGAGTTTACAACGTAAACCCAGTTAGCTTCACGAATATCAATGGTTGTTGCAGGAAGAGTAATAGAGACTTGATTGGAAAGTGGTCCAATCAATTTGTTTTCTAGCAACCAAAGGTTTACACCAAGGTTAGATAGATTTTGAAGGTTGTAGAAAAGAGCCTGTCTGCCAGCGTTAACATACTCAGGCGTCATCTCTTCTGCTGTTTTACCAGCATCACGAAACGCATACGAGATTAGCTGGTCAACATTGATTGTTGTCTGACCAGTGGTATTGCTATACGCCATGGATTAACGTCCTCTGCCAGCTACCCGCTTTGGCAATGATTTTAGTTTAACGCCAGTGTCTGCCTTGTTGAACTCTTTAGCTACTTTGGTTGGCACGCCAACCTTTTTGGCAAACTTAGGATTGTGTGCAGCAGCGGCCATCAGCCGCTCTTGGGCTTGTGATTTGCTTGGCATATTAGCTACAAGTTCCGCCAGTGTTCATCTTCTTAGTTTTGCCACCACGTTTTTGACCTGGAGGTAATGGTTGAGTAGCCATTGTGCCTGTTGCGTCACCCATGGTGTTTACTGGGGGCATTGTACTACCGGCCATAGCACCTTGTTGTAGCGCACCAGCACCACCCATACCACCCATCAGTGCAGCTTTCTCAGCTGCCTTACGTGCGGCCATGCGGTCCATTTGTGCTCGGGCAATACGGTTTTGTTCTGGGGTGCCCATTACTTTATCGCGCATGTGAGTTGCGCCTTTTTGTAACATATCACCAACCATAGGAACCTTACCAATAGCACGCAGTGCATCACCGCCAATATCGTTAGGATCTGGTTGACCGCCGTCGTTCATCTTTTGAACTGACTTACCACCACAAAACTTAGCTGGCTTAAATTGCTTAGCTTCTTTAATGTTCTTTAAGTCGCCCGTTGTTTTCTTAGCGCCATATTGACCACTAGCTTTTTCAAACTTCTTTACAGTGCCCTTTTCCTTCTTGGCACGACCACCCTTACGCAACTTGGAAAGGTCAGTCTTTTCACCTTCGTGCTCTTGCACGTCGTGCATTTTGATCGCTTTTTTAACAATGGCTTTATCTTGGGCAATGTCAGCTTTTTCTTCTGTCTTGCGCTCACGCTTTTCGTAATTTGCAATTTTCTTCTGTACAGAGCCGCCTTCTTTGAAGCACTGCATCTTCGGTAGTTTGTTAAAATCGTTCATGGTATATCCTCGAGGTTTTGTTATTTGGTAGAGTGATCAGCTCTTATATCTACTAATACGCTAAAAAGGGGCAAAACGCCCCTAAATTCCAGCTAAAAACAAGGCTCTTTCTGCCTTTCTTCGCTGTAGTAATTGTCTTGGATTGCTCCAGTTTAAGAATGCGTCTGCGGCTTTGTGTACGTTTCCATCGTTCAGGTGCTTAACCACGTCTGACCTAGCCATCCTGTCTGGTCCAATGTTATGGCACAGGCTATGCAGGGCGTCGGCTTGGGTTCTGGTGACAGGCACCTTTACAGCCGATTCTAGGGCCTCTGAGCACTTTTTAAGGTCAGAGTGTAGGATACCCCTTACCTCCTCCTCAGAAAGCTCCCTGTGCAGCATATGGGACTCTCTGTGCAGTATCATGTGCCCAACGCCAATGGTCCACCTTCCGGCGCCATCAATATAGGCCCTGTAGCGCTTGCCCTCAAATCCAGTGATAAGCTCAATGGTTGACTCTGCAACCCATTCAAACTTTTTCTCGTATTGTATTAGCCATGTGCTAAATGGGTCGTATGTTATCGAGCCAAACACGATGACAGCCGAACACAGACAAGCTGTGATTGTCTTAATCATATTTTCCTCCAGGTTTGTGACTATATCACAAACTTAGGCAAACGGGCGAGTTCCAGCCTTGTCGATAATAAGCGCCTGTTTACGGGGTTTACCGTCTGGTGTATTGGTAACCGATATATGTGTCCAACGATCAAATTCTCTAATGATTTGATCATATGGTAGGTCTGCGGCGATAATGGCTCGCACAACCTCATCGGGTGTCATTTGTGGTACGCGGATGTCTGCTGCACAACCGATACGGTGTTGAGATGTATCCTTAGAGCCAACTGCGTCGTTGACTTGCTTGGATCTAAATGCGCTGTTAACCATAATAGGCTTACCACCCAAAAGGATTTTTACGTCTTCTAAGAGCCCAGCCAAACGAATAAGGTTGGCTGTTTCTGAAGAGTTTGGTGTGTTGTCGAACTCACGGTGGTCCGTGTGGGTTAGTTCTTCTAATGTAAAATGTACACTAAGATTTGTCATCGTCTGATCCTATTTTAATGCCGGTAATTAATCCGATAAAACCACCCACAATGGTTTGAAAAGCTGGGCCAATAATGGCAAATACTTTGTCAGTATCAAAGTGTGGGTCAATAACCGCATATCCAAACATTAACAGCATTGAAACTACAATCGCCACCAAAGACCAAGCGGCAATTACTAGGATATGTTCTCTGTGGTTCATTTATCGTCTGCCTTGTATTTCATTTGCGCTACTTTCTCAAGGCTACGTGATCCAAAATACGCCCCGAAGACGAGCATTCCCCAGTTACCCAATAGGGTCACATAGGCTTCGTTTGCCTCGTAGCCAAAGGCTGACATCATGGCAAACAAGAAGTAGCCTGTAAAGATGGCAATAAGGCTCATAGGTCGAATGTTTTTAGACAGCCAAGAGTCTGAAGCAAGGTCAGCTTTCCAACGATCAGAGATGTTGTTCTGCTCGTTCATGTCAGCTTGTAGCTCTGCTAACTTGCCATCTTGGGCAAGGCGTTGGAGTTCTAACTGGGCTTGTGCTTTTGCTGCTGGATCTGGGATTACCTTGTCGATAATCTTAAGCCCAGCTCCAATGATGTCATCAATTCCGAACATTTAACTTAGCCTTTATAGCCCCAAGTAAGGTAGTAAGCGATGAACGCAGCCGCTGCAAAACAGTAGAACTGAACTCTACGCACTGCTTTAAGATCGTGTTGAAACTCTTCATTATTTTTCCTCTCTAGATTCTCAATGTCTAGTTTTATTCTAAGTAGGGCATCCCACTCTTTTGCGCCATACTTCCTTACGAAGTCTATTTTGAGTTTTGCCTCCTCGTCGGAGATTTGTTTTTTGCGTTTCCACTCATCTAGTGCTTTGATGAGGGCATTTTGCTTTTTGATTTCGGCTTCACGGGCAGCTCTACGGCGCTCATTAGCTCTTTGTTGGGCAAGGTCGACACCGTCTTGTTGAATGCCTTCGATGCTTTTGGTTAGTTGTTTGGCGCCTTCCCTTGATGCGTCAAGGCTACCGCTGAGAGTCTTTGCTCCTTCTAAAAATCCAAACTGATCTGGTGGCATACATAGTCATTTTTATTATAGTTATCTATCGACTTTTTGGTCTAGTTTATCTTCAATACGGTGCAGTGCTTTTAATACTTCACTCCAGCGATCATTAAAGTCATCCTTGGTGATGTACCTTGTTGGTAGCTCTTCACGCAACTTGGAAAGATCGCTCTTGAGTTCTTGGACAGCAGTCCAAAGTTCTCTACAGAACCACCCTAGCACTGCACAGATGGCTGGCAATGCCATGTTCATTATAGATTGTAAGTCCATTATTCTTCTTCAGCCATTGACACGCTAGGTGACTCTGCCAACACTTGATCCATAGACAGTTGAGAAATGGAGTTTGAGTCAACTAAAAACTGAAGCAATTCGGTTGTGTAGGGACGTTCTTGTGGTGCCAAAAACTCAGTCTTTACTGTTATAATTTCTGGGGTAGCATCAGCGTCCCACTTTGTCTTGTCTTCTAAAGTCAAACCAGCACGAACACCCGCTTGGCGCCATGTTTGTGGGGCAGGAGGAGGAGCGGTAAAGGTTTGTGTTTCTGGATTATAGGTGTAACCTTCTTGTACAGAAGCGTCGCAGGCAATCATAAAAGGAATCAATTCAGGAACAAACATGTCCTGAATAGTAAACCCGTCAGGCACAGTTACAATTTGGCAAACAATGTTGTCCGTACTTACATTAGCATAAATTGACATATTAGTATTCCACAATAACTAGACCAGGGGCGCCACGAGCATAGCCACCAGCGCCACCACCAGGTATACCTCCAGTGCCGTTATAGCCGCCGCCACCACCATTAATGCCAGCACCGAGGTATGATCCCCCGCCACCAGTGCCTATAAAGTCAAGTGAGAACGCACCCTCTTGACCTGATGTTGGGTTTGAGTATCTATAGTAACTAGATCCCGCAGAACCACCAGATTGGCCCATAAACCCCGGGTTAGCCATTGAATTAGAAGAGGAAACGCCAGCCCCTGACGTACCGGGCACTGCGTAACTGCCAAGAAAGCCCCCACCATTACCAAACAAATTTCCAACACCTCCGCCGGGACTTGTTCCACTGACTGTTATTCCACCAGAGGTATTAATATCTCCACCAACACCAGTTCCTGGTACTGATGATGAAGCTCCATGACTTCCGCCCGTTGCGCTTACATAGGAACCAAAAGACGAAGTCCCTCCTGTTCCAGAGGTTCCACCAGTGCCGACCGTAACAGCAACAGAAGTAACTCCTGTTAGGTCATAGATAGTTTTCATTGCAAAGCCACCACCACAACCGCCACTTGGTGATGAAAGATCAAAACCACCTCCACCACCACCGAAGCAACGGGCGCGAACCCTGCCAATACCTGGCGGCACTGTCCAAGATCCACTGGATGAAAATATTTGAACCTGCCCGGTTCCGAATACCCCAGTTACGGGGTTATTTATTTGTGATTGAACTGGTACCATTATTAGTTATTACCTTGTAAGTTAACGTTGCGACCTACGATTGTTCCTCGTACACCTAATACTCCAGGGTTTTGGAAATCAAACGCTTGATATGCTAGGCTGGCTGAGTAGCTACTATTTAACTGTGCTGATCCGTTGATTTGTAATTGGCCAACACCGCCAGCCGAAGCTGCTGAAGAAGATACGCCAGCAAAAACATACCCGTTTGCTACAGATAAAGGAACGCCTGCCGACGGAGTAACGCCAGCGACTAATGTTGCCGATGCTGTTACGGGATACGAGTTAATAACCGCAAAGGACGGAAAGTTACTGGAGTTTACCCAAGAAAATAAAATATTTGTGCCAGACATAGGTCTAATAGAAAAACTAGACCTATAGTTTGTTGTTGTTGCTGCTATTCCACTCAACGTTATTGCGTAGCCAGTGGGTATGGTTACACCATCCCACAAAGAAGCAGGTCCCGTAATCATTCGGTATGTAGTAGCCGAAGAATAATAAATTGTAACTACGTTTCCAAACCCTGATGTTCCAACCGCTATTTGACCATAAGTTCCACTATTGTTTAAGTTTTGTGTGCTAATACTAACAAGACTGCTTGAGGCAGTACCAACTTGGGGGGTGACCGATGTAGCTGAACCTTGTGTGATAGCGTACACTGCATTGTTTTCAAGTCCTGCAAGCCCGGAATACCCACCACCAATAAAGTCCGCCGTGCCATTTAATGAAAATCTAGTTGAAAACGAAGTCCCTGTAGAATCGGTTGGGTACATTACGTCATAGTACGTGGTTCCATAAGATGTATAGTATCCACCAAATGCAAAGCCCCCGTCTTTTGTTGGAGTCACTTGAACTCCGTAAATATCTCCACTTTTTGTAGAACCAACAGTAAGTTGATTGCTAGTAGCTCCATCATATACAAAATAGTAGGAATATACCGATATAACATACCGATTATTGCCAATGCCGCACAAACCAAAATTGGTAGAATTGGACATACCAAAATTGTACGAAGCGTAGTTTACATTGTTTGAAGAAATTAATGCGTATGCGCTTGAATAAACTGCGTTTGTTATTCTACTAGATGATACAGCACTAAAAGAAATTACAAACCCTCCGTTTGTCATTGCAGATACTTTTACACCGTTGTACACTGCAGTTGAATAAACGGTTCCGGGGTTTATCGTAGTTACTAAAGCTCCAGAGGGAGTAAATACTTTTGCTACTACTGCGCCCCCAGATTCTTCTGAGTAAGCTATTATAATGTTGCCGTTTGCCAATACATCAGAACTGCAACCTAAAACAGCAGAACTTGCTGCTACTGTTGGAGGCAATACATACGAACCAAAGGAAGAAGTTGCTGCTGGGGCTGAACTTGCACTAGCATAAAACGACGCTTTTGACGGCGAAGATCCTGTCTTTGCGTACCCACTTACACTTTCAATAGAGGTTCCTATTAGTGTGTTTACCCCCGAAACTGTAGGCACTAAATTATACGTTGTTTTGTTTACTTTTACTAATGCTTCGTTAAATCCAATTTCATTGTAGTAAGTGCTACCATTATAAATATCAATTGTTGAGGTGTTCTCAACTAAATTAATTCTAGTGTACTGATATGAAAGCGACCCCGGAATTTGCTTTGGCACCATGGCCCCGCCCGATGTTCCGGATACACAAGTTCCAGAACCATTGTATACAGCATACTGCAAAAATTGCTGGCTGTTAGCCCAGCATAACATAAATGTTCCGTCAGCTAAACCCAATACTGCAATTGTGTACAATAGTGATGTGCTAACACCAGCGGATGGTAACGGGCCAAATATTGCACCTAGTGTATTGGAAGAAGGTAAAAATCTAAAAATGGGTCCGTAAAGACTGGTTGAGTTATTGTTACTGTAGGCAATAACAAAAGTGGTTCCGTCAACTAATGTTGTTACATCATAGGCAGGAAAACCTGCTGATGGTGCGGTAATATAACTGTTACCGACCAAAACGGTATTTGTGGCGGATATAATGGTATACCCAAGCCTATTTGAGTTATTTCCCGAAAGAATAATAAAAGAGCTGTCACTTCTAGCCGCAAGTCTAGCATTAGTTACCGCACTTGACGAAGAAGAAAACCCTGGATTTACCCAAGCGTACGCTGCAGTACCGTTAGCGTTAAAAATTCTATAATAGCAAACGTTTGAGGTGTCATTGCAAGCAATAACAAAATTACCGTTAGCTAATGACTGTATGGCTGGGTAGCAATATGTTGCACTAAAATCTGAAACAGTGTCTTGTATTGGAGCCAAAACTACAGCACCAGTATTGCTATACACTGCGTATGTTATGTATCCAGATCCTGTTTGACCGCCGATCCAAGCAAGTGCAAATCCACCCCCAGACAACGCAGCAACACCAACACTGGCACTTGAATTGTATGTGTAAATGGTGTTTGACACAAGAGTCTCGGCAACAATTACCACTCCAGTGGAGTCTACAATTTGAAAGTATACCTTAGTATTTCCGGGTCTAACGTACGCATATACAAAGTTTCCGTTAGACAATTTTTGGCAAAACCGATTGTTTGTAGTACCGGCTCCATAATTAGTTGCTAGGCTTGTAAATCCACCGACGTTAACATTATACGAAGGCAATGGTGCTGAAATATTAAATGAGTCTGATGAAAACGCTGTATTTGAAATGGTGCCGTAGTCACCGTTATTAAAGTAAACTAACTCACCGGCAGCAAAGCCAGTAGAACTAACAACCGAAATATTATTTGGTGTAGCGGCGTTAATTGGAAGTTGGGGTGCATTGCGTGACATGTATTAAGCCTCGTATCCGTAAACTGAAACACTAGAAGTTGCTGTTGAAGAGTTAACAACCACATTTTTAAATTCTTGTGCGACAAAACCGCCGCGCTCTAGAACACCCGATGGTGGAATAATTGCATCATACTCGATGTATTCGCTTGCCGCCGGAGTTCCTGTTGTTGAAAGGGCAATACGAACCGCAGTATTGCTGGCGCCCATATTAACAATAGTAATGTTAAAGGTTGCCGTTTTTGTAGCAGGCACTGTGTACACAGTTGTGTTTGTAGCTGCCGCTGGGTTTGATTGACCTAAAATTCCGGTTGCCATGATGATTCCTTAAAGTTGTCCGACAAAGTATACGAAAGAAGGGCTTACTCCGCCAGAGCCGCCGCCTTGTGCAAATTTAGTAAAAATTATGGCTGTTGTGCCAAAGATAATATCGCTAGGATTTGTGCAAACATAAGACGAACCAGCTTGCAACCCATTAGTTACTAAGAAGTACGATCCAGCTCCTAATCCTTGCGGAGTGTGAGGTATGTACTGATTGGCATCTGTTGTTCGTGTTAAAATCCAAGGAGACGAACCAACAACACCAACTTGTGATACAAAGTAAACACCGTTCTGAAGTCCAGCGGTTTGCCCAGATAATAAAATTCGGTCGTTTAGCTGACCCACATACCCGTTAACTGTTAAAGGGCCGTTAGTGGTTGATGTTAATGTAGCACCAACACCAGAGTTTGCCAACACGCTAAGAGACAAGCCAGTGCCGTTTGTTAGTGTAGTAATCTGCGGACCGAATATGGTTGCAGATATTGTAATTTGATTTGCGTTAACTACAGAGTACACATAGTACGGGGTGCCAGCAACTAAGCCGTTTGCAGTAGTGGCTGGAACAATTTGATTTTCTACAGACAATCCATGTGATGCAATTGTTAATGTTGTTCCACCAGAAATGGTTGTGATTGTCTTAGTTGTTCCACCACCAGCATAAGTTGCGGTAACATTTGTTTCAGAATTAGCTACAACAGGCGGATGAATATCAATACCCGCAGTAACAGAATTATCAACATATTGCTTAGTTGCTAGTTGTAACTCAGATGTAGGATCTTGAGTTACCTCAATAGAGGTTAATCCAGATAAAGTTAACGCAGCAGAACCGTTAAGGTTAACAACCGTGCTTCCTAATGTTACTGTGCTTGTTGTCCAAGATGGGCTGTTAGTGCCGGTGTTGTAAGTAAACACTTGACCTGTTGTGCCGACCGCAGCAAATGTTGTAGTATCTGGAGCAGATTGGTAGGGAACTGAACCAGCCACACCACCAAGTAAACTGCCTGCTGTAGTGGATGGAACACCAACCGACCAAGAAAATCCAGTGCCGTTCCAACTTAGTACCGTACCATTTACTGTTGGCGTTGGTGCAAAATTGGTGGTGTTTGCGGTTGTTTGGTACGCAATCTGATTTGGGCCGCCACCAGAAATGTTGGTTGCCCTTGTTGCTAATGTTGCATTGCCGACCGTTAAAGATGCTGGGTTTGCATATACTGGTGTACCAGATCCAGCAACTAAAAAATAACCTGGTGTGCCTAATGTAATAAATCCTGTGCTATTTGGTGCCGCTTGAAAAACAAGAGCTCCAGCGGTACCGCCAGGGATATTACCAGAAGACGTTGTTTTATCCGCAATTACAAA
>Ga0114975_10002961_pt1 | contig 11489 bp, 18 predicted proteins | sample S_130626_EF_Meta_FD_87031 | JGI IMG/M metagenome (GOLD analysis project Ga0114975, IMG submission 87031) | Freshwater microbial communities from Lake Simoncouche, Canada to study carbon cycling - S_130626_EF_MetaG | ecosystem: Environmental > Aquatic > Freshwater > Lake | place: Lake...
GGGTGCTGGCGTGCTGGCTATCCGTGTTAACAGCTCAACAGATTACTACAAATAATCGGTTGACAGGCTAGCCGAAAGGCAGTATAATTAAGACTTAAACAGCAACAAGGAGCGACCCAAATGGCTAATATTAACTATGACAACTTTGCCTCGTTTGACATTAACGAGTGTTGTGACCACTTTGACAGTGAGAAACAGAGCAACTGGAAGAAGATCAATAAGTTCATCGTAGCAGATGGACAAGACTACTGCCACGTTATGGAAACACAATTTGAATTTGATCATACAGACAGTGGCGAGTACGAGGCATTTGACGCAGGCGTCCGTTATGCCCTTACTAAGATGAACATTGCCTTTGAGGCGGCAGGTTTGGACTTGCAGATCTGTAGTGTAGACTTGGTAGAGAGCATGGGCTTTGTGATGGTACGTGCAGATGACGAGCCCGAGGACTTTGTAAAACGAGTGCTGAAGAAGCCCGTTATGATGGTAGAAAGCTGGATAGATTGAGCTTGACAGACTGGCAACAGTCTGTTATAATTACTACTTAAACAACACACAGGAGCGACCTATGCGTACAATACAAGAGATCAACACTGCCATTATCCAAGGCGGCCTTACTAACGATGAGCTGGTCAGCATTATTGATGCTGTCAAATTTGCACGTAGCCGATTGGCGCAGGCAACCAAATACAGCCTGCGCATTGGTGACAACGTGGAGTTTACCAGCTCAAAGACAGGCCGCTTGACCCGTGGCCATGTGACCAAGATTGCTATTAAATACGTGACTGTGGATACGGGCATGGGGCAATGGCGAGTGCCGGCTAACATGTTGTCCAAAGTGGATGACAGAGCCTACGCTTAATAGTATAATAGACACTTAACACAAACAGGAGCGACTATGGCGACTAAAGGATATAAAGTTTTGAGCTTGGACACTATGACTACAACTAAGAGCCTAGAGCAGAAGGCAGTAGAGAAGAACCTAACGGAAACGGACGAGCAGATCAAAGATCGTATGCGTCAACGTTTTGACATTGCAGACGAGATGACTCGTGCTGTTAAGAAGGGCGACATCCGTGCTATGATCATGACTGGTCCCCCGGGTGTAGGCAAATCGTTTGGAGTTGAGCAGGTCCTGGCTAAACACGACATGTTTGCTGACATTGCCAACGACTCTAAGCTGAAGAAGTATGAAGTGGTTAAAGGCGCTATGAGTGCTATTGGCTTGTACAAGAAGCTCTACGAGTTCTCAGATAAGAAGTCTATACTAGTGTTCGATGACTGTGACTCTGTACTGTTAGATGACCTTAGCCTTAACATACTTAAGGCAGCATTGGACTCAGGTAAGAAGCGTATGATCTGTTGGAACACTGACAGTCGTTTGCTACGTAGTGAGGGTGTGCCCAACTCATTCGAGTTCAAGGGTGGTGCGATCTTCATTACCAACATCAAGTTTGAGAACGTTAAGAGCAAGAAGCTACAGGATCACTTGGCAGCACTAGAGTCACGCTGCCACTACTTGGACTTGACTATTGATACAGAGCGTGAGAAGATCTTGCGCATTGAACAGATCGTAGAAGACGGCATGCTCAAAGACTATGAGTTCGAACAGTACACCGTGGACGAGATACTCACGTTCATCAAGGACAATAAGAAGAAGCTGCGTGAGTTATCACTACGTATGGTATTGAAACTAGCAGACCTTAAGAAGAGTATGCCGGGCAACTGGCGTGCTGTTGCAGAGGTTACGTGTATGCGTAGAGCATAACGTAGCAGGGCTAGGCCCTGTAGAGTACGCTGTAAGTCCGATTCGCTCCCGGCAAAGTATTTAGCAGGCTAGTTTCAAAAACACTGTTGGGAAACAGAGTTTCATCCTAACTGATCCGATTCGCTCCCGGTAGGTTAGGATTTTTTTTGACCGAGGGGTGATGGTCATCGGGGTTATTATTTGGGTGGTCGGGGTATTATAATTACAATTATTAGTTGTTATTTTACAACACTTAGTGGTGCTAAATCACCACCACAGAAAGAAAAGTACTCCACCTTAATTTTTTGCGCGGTAATTTTTTTTGGGCTGTAGACCCATTCTGTGCGTACCAATCCTTCTTCACTCAAAATAAAAGGTCCCGCCAAGGACCTTTTCTATGATAGCATCTTAGTTTAATCAACACTAATTACTTCCCGCCCCATTTGATTTCTACGGTATCTTTACCTGTAATAGTAACATATCCATTACGTTCCAATAGAGGCACAAGTTGTGTTTGTACTTCTACAGTAAGTGGAATTGTTAATGATGCCAATCCTATATTAGCCGTTGCTATAATAGTTTCAAACACTGTTGCATATGTTATAGCAGTCTGCTCATCTATTCTTGCTTGTGCAACTGCGATTGCTGTTCTATATGCTGCCCTTGCAGTGGCCGCAGTTACTAATGGACTAACCACTATAGGTAATACACCCACTGTTTCAGCTGTAGTAGCTAGTGATTTCAATGCTCCTGCATTAGATAGACCACCAATAGAACCACTTAGCTGTGTTATGCTACGTTGAGCAGTTGATACTGTAGATGCGGGTATTGCAAAACTTGGAGCACCTGTAGAAATTGCACCTAATGCACTAGATGTACCAGATAAACTTTTACCAAGATCAAAACTCATGCTATACTCCTTTAGTATAAGCTATTTACTGTTTTTCTACGTTGGCTGTACATTGGCTAACTGTTTAATACCTACTTGCTACTATGCAGACAAGTTAGATTAACTGCGTAGTTTATTGTTGAAAAATCTGTTTTGGCGCTGCGCCGCTTCGCGGCCACGACTCTGGGCGCCCGGGTTAAATATCCCATGAAAACCCTAAATCTATTCCCCACTGTGATTCAACTACATCAATTAGACCATCTAGTTGAGCCCATTCTGGCCGTGGTTAAATCGTGGCCATTGCTAGGCACTCATTCATTAATTGGGGGACGTAGCAGTTGGGGCAACTCCAACAATCTACTGGATCATCCAAGTCTATCTCAAGTAAGAGCTGATCTGGATTACCTGACCTGTGCATATGCAGAACAGGCTTTGGAAGTACCCCCGGTAACCATTACCAACAGCTGGGTCAATTGTCAAGTCGCCGGGGATCAAGTTCTGGAACACAGACATGCTATGAGCATAGTAAGTGCGGCATTTTATATTGACTGTGCGGAAAATTCATCTAGCTTGGATCTACATGATCCCGTGGAGCCGCAACGTCAGTTTGAGTATAATCAAATACATCGACTTAGGCACAGTGTGCCAGCGGTAACGGGGCAGTTGGTCCTGTTTCCCAGCTGGTTATCTCACTCCACACGAATCAATACCAGCAGGCGTAGATGGTCGGTCAGCTGGAATACCACCTACTGTTAGATGTATTGGTAGTTGACCGTGGTTTCGTTGTCGGCTAACATGCTGGCACCATTACCTATATGGAACTTGCGGGCCATTTCAGTCTTGGGGCTTAGTGTTACATAGCTGGTGATAGTGGGACGATTTTGTGCTATGTGTATACGAGCAGCTCGAATCAATCTACGTCCCGCACCCGGGGCATATGACCAAATGGTATAGAAAGCAGCCACCTGATCACCGGTTTTACCCAGTTCACTTTCTGTGGTAGGAACTGCCGCCAAGTAGGCCACACATACCACTGCTGTGGGCTGATCGTCTTCTACAAGTACCAGTATTTCAGCATGATCGTGTACACGGGCTGCTGTGGGGATTGAAGGACGAACAGGGTCATCCTTGATCAAATCGATCAGAGGATCGTTAAGATTCGTTATAATTTTTAACATGATTCGCTACTAAGAAGTTTATATTACTACTTATCATTTCTTTGATTAAAGTAAGATTACACTAGATCATCTGTGTTAATATTACTGATTAATTGTCGTAGTTTACTGCTCTCTACTTGAGCTGTGGTTTTCTTGATGGCTATACCATCTAGAGGATCATGTCCTTCTCTAGGCTGTCCACGAGCCCAGGGTTCACCGGCTGTGGTGCTACTGGTACGTTGTAGGCTGTTAAGGATTTGATTGCCCTTGCTAATTGGTGCTCCGCCCCCATCTTCACCGGTAGTTTGCCCTTCTTCTCCTGGATCTGTAATGCGTAATGTATCAATGTTAAAGTCCAGATCGATCTTCATGCCCACACCACTTGAACTACGAGTCTTCATCAGCTGGATTTGATACTTGCCACGCTCACGCATGGCACGACTTGTAAAGATACCAAACACGTTATCCGCAGTTTGAATCTTACTAAGTCCGCCTGAAATGTGACTGTGATCAAACTCAACTTCTTCTACAGCACCACGATTCAACTGTGCCGCAGTTACTAGCACACACTGTTTTTCCACTGCTAGGTTACGCAATTCTTCTGACACATACTTGTCTTTAATAAACAGGTTTTCCGCAGAGATCTTCTTGGAGATTGGCATGAGCAAGTCCAAGTAATCCAACAAGAGAATGTCAACTTTGCGTCCCAGTTTGATTTCATACTCTTTCAAGTAACTGCGTACATCATTGGCTGTTTTACCACTTGGCAAATACTTGACTTGATATGTACCTGACTTCTTGCCAATAACCTTAACACGCATTTCAACTTCATCAATCTGCTTGAATACGTCTCTGCTGGGAATTTCAGTAATCATCGAATCCACACGCATACTAACCAGTTCTTCACTGAGTTCCAATGTTAGGTACACTACATTATAGCCCTGTAGTGCCCAGTTCACACCCAGGTTCGCTAGGAATAGCGACTTACCCGCACCCGAACCACCCGCAAAGATATTCAATTCTCCACGGTTGAAACCCCCGAACAAACGTTTGTCCACAGTATCCCAACCAGTCTTTAACTGTCCGTTGTTGCTCTTGATCTTCATCAGGCGCCCACGTGGATCCAAGAAGTAATCAGTGCCCAGATCTTTAGTCAGACCTACTTGTACTGCTTTCTTAACCAATTCTTCTACAGGGCCGTATTCGCCCTTTTCCAATAGGTCAGCTGATGCTAGAATAGCCTTTTCCAGACCCTTGTGTCGAATAAACGTTTCAAAGTCGTTTAGCAACCAATCATAGTGCTCTTCTTTAAGTTCTTCAGTATGTTTAAATGTGCTGCCAGTGGCTGCATTAACAATATCATATGTGGGCAATACATTATGTTCTACTACATAGTCATTGATAAACTTGGCCGAGGTCTGTAACTTGCGATCAAACAGTTCGTGATCAAAGATGCTTTGACAGCGTACAAATGTTTCTGCATCACTTAGCATCATTTCCAGATAAAGTCGTTGGATTTCGTATCCGTAGTCTGCGTTTTGTCTTGTGGTCATATGTATATTATACTTTCTTTATACGTTAATTGCAATGTGTTTGACTGGACGCCAATCAGTTTTTCTAATTCTTTGTTTGGTATGATATAGTACTGCACCGAGGCTACTGCTGGCATCACCGGGGTCGGGCAAACTCCAAATATATTTAAACTTGGGTTCTACGGCATTCTTGTTGGCTCGACTGTTCATAGCACAACCGCCCATATAAACTAGACAATCAGCACTGGTCAGTTCTTTAGCCTTATACATTACTTTACCGACTTCTATTTCAAAACGTTCTTGCACTGCGGCCGCTAGGTCGCATTGTTCCTGTAGCGTCATTAGATTCGATGACCAGTTGAGTACACCCCTATGGAAGTTGTAAGCTAGATTAACAGCACCACTATTGCCAAAGTACAAATCTATACTACTTCTAAATCTTCTGGGATTACCTTGTGCAGCCATTTGTTGCAATATATGTTCATCTCTAATAGGAGTAAGTCCTATCATTTGTGTAAATGCACTATAAAATAAACCCAGACTGTTTGGATACCGTGCGGCCCACACCTTCCTCATTTCGCCATGAGCACAATTCCAAATTGTAGCACATTCAAACTCACCGATAGCATCAAGCACGACAACAGCACAGTGATTAAAAGGGCTGGTATAATAACCTGCGGCCGCGTGACTAGCATGGTGCGGAGTGTATGTAATCGGTGCATATCCTAATCCCCATTGTTTAAGTTTACGTGTCGGTAGTACTGATATGTCCATGGCTGTCTTATATTGTCCAGCATATACCTGTCGCGCTTTCTTTAGCCAAGGATTTTCATACCAGAAAATACGATCCGGTGTTCCATAATACTCAAGGAAACGTTTGTACATTTCCGGGGATAGAAAGTTTTCCGTAGAATTTATTACATCGCCTAGAAATTCGCCATCTCTAAACACAGCTAGGCTTGAACCGTGATTAAGAGCGTTGATTCCCCACTGTATCATTTGTAGATAAATGGATCACGTTTGCGTAGCTCTTTAAGACGCTGTTTAAAGGATCTATGTTCTTGCCAACGTCTATATGGCGTTAATATCCAATAAATTAATTTCATTCTTCTTCCTTCTTAAACCATTTACGCATTCGTAACTGTATTTTTAAATTGTTAGATTCTTTACTGTTAATAATACTGAATAAGGTATACAATCTACCATATCGATTAACAGCATCGTTAACATCTTTAATACCTTCTTCCCACTCGGGAAACGCTACGCTCCATCCTAATTCCAATGCTTGTTCAACCATTTTAACACCAGCATCATCACGATCTGCAAGTACAATTACTTCTCGTTGTAGTTGACTAATTTGTGGTGCTTGAGTTGGTCCTATCTCTGCACTCATTACAGCAATACCATCAATGCAAATAGCATCGATTGGTCCTTCGGTAACTATTACATATTTACGATTGTTAGTCTGACTGTCTAAATTAAACACATAACCAGGTTGTTGTTCGCTTATGTATTTAGGCTTACCCGCGGTAACTTTACGGGCAGTATAGCCCACTATACGATGTTGATGGTAAAACGGTACTATCAGTCTATTTTGAAAGCCTTCTTCGTCAGTCCAATACCACTTATAGTCATCTACATATAAGTTTCTAGATGCCATATACTCTAGCACTGGTATAAGTTCTGATGGTGGATCAATTATCCATTCTTTAATAGGTTTTGCACCTAATGGCATTGCTTTATCTATGAATACTGGTATTAGACTGCGCTCACCTTGATATGTGCTGTCTTCTTCGATACGCATGGCCTCAAGACTACATTTAGTAATAGTGTCGTCTGCAACACCAAGCCATTGCATAAGTTTTTTGAGTTTAACTGATACTTTACGGCCTGGTTGCCAACTGGCTTTGAAGCCGCAGTTAAAGCAATGATAGCTTACACCTTCATTGACCATAATGCCGCCTCGCTGTCTATTATCAGCTGATGTTCCATTATGGTGACAGCACACCGCATTGAAGCTGACCCAACCACTAGGTGTTACTTTACGCTTTGCTGGGAGGTATGACTGTACGGTATCTATGATTAAACTCATAGTTACATTTTACAGTCTTGCGGTTACTTTGTCAATTTTTCCGGTAGCATTCGCCTGGGCAATATATGTGATTCTCAGCCAATTTGTATCCGCACTAGTGGGGTAGGTTTTTGTCACAGTAGTGGTTGCACTAGTTACATTAAATGTTTCTACATTAGCCCATGTTGTAGCAGTACTTACTACGCCATCTTTAGTAGTTTGAACTGTAACATCGGCAGCAAGAGAACTAAACATAAATTCCAATTCAACTTCTCCACTGCCAACACCGTCATTTACTGGATTAATTTCAATCGCTTCGCTGTGATAATTTTGAGTTGCCCAAGTAGGATCACGCACATCAATTTCATATGTAAAGGTTTTTATAACCTTAGGAGTAAGACCGGTTGGCATTGCCCCTGCTAACAGATCCATTGTACCAGTAACACCAAATTGCGTATCTCCATATACAGGAGTTTTAGTATCATCATCGTTGAGGATATATACTGTGTATTTTAGAAATTGGGGAGTAATAGTGTCTAGTGCAGTAGCAGGAATTGTCATTAGTCCAACTCCCTTAATGTCAAGCTGCGGCACAACATCGCCTGCATATACTTCTTGATTGAGTTGGTCCATAATGACAAACTTCATTGCATAAGTAGTAATGTCAATGCGTTTTTGTTCGGCATTTTTTACATCAAGTTCTAGTACATTGTCTAGTCCTTGATAGATTTTAAATTTACGTTGGTACACGATTCTCCACTCCAAAGGTGATGCAGCCAGATTGACAACTGCTTGGATTCTGTTCGAATATAAATAACTTGAAATTTTTTGCATTTGGTTAAAAGGCCTCACTACTATTTATGGTTAAATTAAGAGAAAACATACAGGAACAACTACCGTTTATATCGGTGCTACACTATGGTGAGGATGAATATGTTGGCATCATTATCAATCAAGATCAATATGTTACTAGCTTCTACGACCTATCTCTGTTAAAATCTCCTGAAGAAAAAACAGGGCTATTAGAGATTGGAGAAATTTGGTGGTGGGAAAGCAATCGTCAAATACCAATTAACATCTTTTGCCGTAATGGTATAGAAGTCTATAGATATGCTATTAAGACATTTAACAGCAAAGATGTGCGTATAATTTTAGGCCCAGTAGTTAATCTAATGAACCTAACCTTAAAAAGAGTTAAACGTAAAAGTGTACAGTTGGTTCGACCTATTGTACCAAAACGTTAACTATAACCGTAACTGATCTTTTCACAGATTAAATTCATCTGTACTACAATAGCCATTGCATAGGCTACTGCATGGGCCTTCTTAAAGTAGTACTCACCATCCTCGGGCTTTGTCCAAATAGTCGTCATCACTGTCGTCCAGTCTGTCCCAATCAAGTGTCTCTTTGCGGGTCGTATCATAGCCAAAACTGCCGCTAGTTGGAGTATACTCGTCGGCTTCATCTGTCGTAGTATTGACCCGTGACCGTTGACGTGAAATAGTAAACTGCTGAAATCGTCCTGCTCTAAAAGGTCCCATAGTGGCTCAGTCTCCATTAAAGTTTTAAGATGTTCTTCATCTCTTACATCTTTGTAGATACTTACATTTAGAAAATCTATTTTAAAATAGCCCCGTTCCTCTGCTTCTTTGTAATCTATTGTGGATAAGTTATTTACAGGATTGTACGGAATAGACGTACAATATACTCCAGTATTGTGTTTTTTAAAAGTACCATTTGCATCTTTAATAGCTGCCGGAATATGCTTAATAAATTTAAGAGCCTTGTCTCTGTCTGCAAAATCAATGTCAATATCCATTATAGTGTAGCCTCTTTAACTATGCTTTTTACTAATTCTAAATCAAATTTCTGATTTTTAAATTTCTTAACCCATATTTGCGGATTAATAATATTACTAATTGCACTTAGTTGATCATCTCTAAAGTTTGCCAACATGTCTTTGCCAGTAGTACAGTTTAAAATAAGCCAAGGACTTACCTTACCATCCTTGACATCAAATACTGCTCTATTAGTACTCACGTACTTAAAATAATGATGCCACAGAGAATTATTCTCAGCAGCCCAACTTTGCATATGTGCAACAGATCTTTCTAATGCTGTTTCAACAGATTCAGTATGAATTAAATTGATAACATACTTTTCATACAGTTCGTCCCTGCACCAATGATCTAATTTAACACCGCTACGTACTACATAGTCAATGAATTTATCAGGATAAAGGGGCTTAGTATTACTAACAAAACTGCCAAACTTTACCATAGCGTTATAGTATGGACTTTTTGCAAAGTCGTCGTAGGTCTTGTCCTGTCCTAAATTTTGTGTGATCCTATAAAACTTATTATAGGTCTGATAACCAATGTGAACATGTTTCTCATCTTTGGCCAGGTATCTTCTTTTTTGTTCACACATGTGTACTGCAAGAGTTCTCTCTTGTATGAACTTTGATTTGCAAAACTGACAGGCGTAAGGTTTATTCACACTTAATTCTAGCATAGTTAAAACATTTTAGCAATTTGTTTATCATCATAGCCATGAGACTGTGCTAACTTTTTTGCTTCGGCAGTAGTCATTAGTTGACTTAACATGTCAATTTCATCTTGTTTTCTATTTGGATATATTTCCAATAAAAATTTAGATAATTTGTTATTGCCTTGTTTTTTCTTAAAGCCAATCCACTGATGGAAGAAAATCTTTTGACTTTCATGGCCGCTCATACAGAGTAATTGCCATAACAACTTAGGATGCTTTTGTAGGGTATTCCAGTGCTTGTTAAAATACTCATTGACTGTTAATACATAGTGCTCTTGGATATCACGATTACCTTGCGCATTGCTAATATATCGATTTAAAATAAACAATTCACTCTTTAGGGCTTTCTGTTGTTCTGCATCTAGTTCATCCCACAAGCCTTTATAATTCATATCAATGGCTGCAAGTTTATCTTTTAGTTCAACTTTTTCACTCATTAACATCCTCCGGAGCAGTACCATTGCTATGACGCATACGCCGAATTTCTGTTTCTTGGAACATACGCTTTTCCTGTGCTGTAAGTTCGTGCCACAGTTTACGAGGATTGCCACACAGCATACAACCTGGCTGGCCACAGTCCATTGCATGATGCTTTTCTAAACGATGAGGTTCTTTGATAGCTTTGTCTTTATTAGTTAGGCCATGTGCTTTGGCAATTTTTACTTGTTTCTTTACAGCGTTTTCATTCTGTTGAAGACGTTTGCTATGATTAAATTTATCTGCTTCTGTGCTCATAATGGCTTGTCCTTGCTTAGTCTATATATCATTATAGCACGATCTAAGGCCTTTTGTAAAGCAATATTGGTACGTGCTTCTCGATGAATTTCACCCCACATTTGACTTTCCTTCATATGGTCAAACAACGGCCTGCCATCGGAAGTACGGGGATCAAAATTGTATCCAATTTCTTTTCGTGTACTAGGATCTGCGCCAATTTCTCTAGCATAGATTGTATCCCTATCTCTTTCGTACACATATGATGCGCCTGGCTTAAGGCTTCCCATTTTACAGCAATCTATCTAATAAAATTATTTCACTTTGACGTGATATCTCTTTAACAAAATATGCACATAAAGTTTTCGGTTCGTGATTTAATGGTACTGCAAGCAATTGATTATTTTTCATCTTTGGAAAGTACCATTTAACGTCATTGTAAAAATTTACAATTTCAATCTTCTTAAATTCTAATCTAAAGCTGCTAAGTGGGTTAAAGCAGAATGCTTCAAATCCTCGATCATTTAAACTAGTTAATGGTAAAATTTCAATATCACTTGCACTACTACTATCTCCTACTGCAATTGACCAATCAATTGGCATAGTAACCTCGTCGTTTCCAATTTTAAGTACCATTGCCGGGCTATTAAAACTTTCTAAGAAAATTAGCGGTTGGAAGAAAAAATCAGGTGCTTGAGCATCGCTATTATCTAATACAGCAAATCTCATGCTGTCATCTACCTCGTCGGGTAAATTATTCAAGTCAAATGCTTGATTGTCTAAGGTTAGTATTTGCATATTTTATTATTATTTCCAGTCTATTTTCTCA
>Ga0114975_10002962_pt1 | contig 11489 bp, 6 predicted proteins | sample S_130626_EF_Meta_FD_87031 | JGI IMG/M metagenome (GOLD analysis project Ga0114975, IMG submission 87031) | Freshwater microbial communities from Lake Simoncouche, Canada to study carbon cycling - S_130626_EF_MetaG | ecosystem: Environmental > Aquatic > Freshwater > Lake | place: Lake...
CATAACTCTTGTAATCTACAGTACATGGAAAAATTACTTTTCATGTTTATATTTACGAGTTACAATGCAAATATCAGAAATAAATATGTTGACTCCATTCCAAATAACACTAAAAGAAGAAGATTCTTCGGAATCTGTGTTGGTTTTTTTCGAACACACTTCTAAAAAAGTATTTTTTGTCGGAAGCATGGAACAGCAAAAAAAAGAATTTATAGAAAATGAACTTGTAAAACATTGCTCCGATTCAATAGAAAGTTTAGATTTTGCAATTCCGGCACATATTTTGAAAATATGAGTCATGCAAGACAGGGAGACAAATCGTTTTTTGGTCTTACTCCTGATATGGAAAATATCTCAGTTCAAAATGAAAAAACAAAAAAGTAGGAAATTATGGCAGATCATTCAGCAGAATCAATGAAGTTTAAGGTTACTCAATTCAAGAATGAGGAAGATACACAGCCAAATCATGACTTTAGGATTTTAACATTAGATAAAATATTTGCTTGGATTGATAAGAAAGATTATGACGAAAGAGTAAAAGAAGAGCTTAAAAAAATGATAAGTAAATATCCACACAGTGCTTATTCTAAATTTGGGAAGAACTTTCAAAAAAATCTTTCAATTGCTCAAAAGGCTGCTAATAAAAATCGTCCTTTATTTGTTGGAGAATTAGGAGATAGTAATTACAAAAGATTGGATTCGTTAAATGATGATTTTAAAAGTCCAGAGACAAAAAAGATGTCTTTGCCATCAGTCAAAAGTATAAAAAATGATTTTGATGAAATGGACATGCCAGAAATAAATAAAACTCAAATTACAAAAGATCAAAAACAAGAAGAAATTGTTCCGAAACAAGAAGAAATTGAAAAAGATCAAAAACAAGAAGAAATTGTGCAAAAAAAAGAAGAAATTAAAATTCCTTATGGATTAAAAGAAATTTTAAATGATGAATTTTAAATAACATACTCAATTATTTTATGGAAAAATTTTATGCAATTATCAGTGTCGCAAGACAAGTAGAAGGCGAATACATCGTTGTAAAGCCAGAAAGAGCCTTTAGTGCCAGAAATAAGGCAGAAGAGGCTGTAAATAAATTAGCAAAACAATACGCAGAAACAATTCAAACTCCAACAGGACCAGTTCAGTGTGTCTGTATCCGTGCGGTGTTTGAAATTGAAGTGGAGAATTAATTATGAGTTCTGGAAGCATTTTAGACACATCAAGATCAGATCTGACAGTTTCATTGAAAAATTATAGCGATGAACAAATTTCTATTATTGTTGTTCATAAAGACAGACCAGAATATCTCAATTTGCTTTTGCAAAGCATTTGTGTGACTAGTTTTAATTCTAATTATGAAATTATTGTTGTTGATAATGGAAGCGAAAAAGAATCTCAACAGTTTCTTGATGAAATCGAAGGAACTGTTAAGGTAGTTCGTAATGAAAAGAATCTTTATTGGTCGGCAGCTTGTAATAAGGGTGCCAATGCATCTGATAAAAATTCTAAATATCTTATCTTTATGCATTGTGATATTGTTATTACAAATCCAAGTTGGTTAGATCTTTTGTTGAATGTAGCTGAATCTACATCATCTGGATTTATAGGTCTTGATACGCAAACCTATACAGTTGGAAGTCAAGATGTAGGATTCATTATGGATCATTGCATCATGATGACAAGGGATTGTTGGAGCGATATTGGACCTTGGCCAGAAGAATTGCCACAAATTGGAACAAGTTTTGTAATGACTATGAAAGCACAATCTCGTGGTCATAAACCTCAAATTATGCGTACACCAGTCTTGCATCACTATAAGATTTTCTCTCTTGGAATTAATGAATATGAAAAATTACAAGAAGAGGCAGTTTCTGTATTACCAAGATTGATAAGTCAAACGCAGTCAAGACCTCTTTAAGCGGGTATTTTTTTAGAGATAAATTTATTCCATTCTGGAATATCAAATTTCAACAACTTATTCTTCGCATAATATTGTGCATAAGAATGACAGAAAAGCTCTTCATCTGTATCTTGTGGTTTATTTTTGGTTTTTTTTACAATATTAGACCATTCTTTTTTTAGTTTATTTGTCATCTTATATGCCCAAACCATATGTGCTATTTCGTGAAGAGTAGTGAATTCCCTTCCGTAATTCCATGGTGCTGCAACTTCAATTTTATCTTTGTGAATCACGCCTATATGTTTATTCTTACTATTTATGGTGTTATTTTTTGTATATTTGAACTTAAAATCTTTAACCAGTTCTTTGTGGCTCGAAGGAATCTTTTTAAGTAATTTTTTTAAATCACCATTTTTTTCTGATTCAAAAAACATTTTGAAATTTAAATTGATCATGAATTTCCTATGCTTCATTATTTGTGTTGTCTATCGATATATATAGATTATCAAGTTACCTTTTATGGACACCATCAATGCCAAGATATAAAAAAAAGAAGACAGATAGAAAACCTAAACAATATGAACCACATATACCAAAACACGCAAGTAAGGTAGAGTCTGGATTTAAATTTGAATTTTTAAATACTGCTCAAAGAGATGCGTGGGCTGCATTCGATCAATATGATGTTTTATTTCTTATCGGTCCAGCTGGAACAGGGAAAAGTCAATTAGCTTGTGCCTTTGCTATTAGCGAAGTTCTTGCGAAAAAGAGAGAAAAAATAGTTCTTACAAGACCTGTGGTTGAATCTGGTGAGTCACTTGGTTTTCTTCCCGGCTCGTTTGAAGAAAAGCTAAATCCATACATGATGCCAATGTATGATTGTATGGACAGATGCATTGGAAAGGAAAGTCCAGAAAAAGAAATTATAAATAAAGCTATAGAGATAGCACCAATAGCATATTGTAGGGGAAGAACATTCAATGATGCTATATGTATTTTCGATGAAGCTCAAAATGCAACTACAACACAAATTAAATTATTTATGACAAGGTTTGGTAAGAATAGCAAAATGATTATCACAGGAGATCCAGATCAATCAGACATTAGAAATGGAAATTTTATGTTAACAGATGTTGTAAATAAAATGAGCGAAATTGGCAAAATTGGAGTTATAAAATTCAAGCCATGCAATATAGTTCGCCATCCACTTATTGCTGATATATTAGAAAAGTTTTCAGAAATAGAAAAGAAGGTATGATTTTCATATAGAGGAAACAATTGTTATGGCAGACAGATGGAGTCTTGGGTATCTGATTGAAAATGGAGTGATATCGGCTGGAGATGCGCCCACATCTGGATGCATCTCTTCTGACGGCAAAAATGTCTATGTCAACAGTTCCAATTCTTCTGTGATTTTAATCTACAATCGTGACACTTTGACTGGAACTTTAACTTTAAACAGCACGACTCCAGTAGATCCAGCAAACCCAGTTTCAAGCTATTCCAAACTTTTGATTTCTCAAGACGGAAAAAATGTTTATGTAATTGGAACAGGTCAGACAAGGATTTACGATAGAAACATTTCAACTGGCTTGTTGACTTACTCCGCTTTGTTTGGATATGGGGGAATTTGCAGTGCGATCTCGCCAGACGATAAAAATATTTATTTTGGCAATGGTATATCCAATGCTTTTTTTGTTTGCAATCGCAATACAGGAACTGGTCTATTGACTTATGTCGAAACATTTTATTCTATAGGCATGGCGCTAGTTAAAATCGCCATTTCGCCAGCCGGAGATTATCTTTGTGCGACAGATAATGTGAGCAATAAGATTGGAGTTCATTACAGAAATACCTTGAACGGAAAAATAAGCCAAGGTTCGGTATTCAACGCAGATCCTTACCAGTGGCTTCCGGAAAAACAGAGTCCCGATGATTTGTTTTTCTCTCCGGATGGGAAATTTATCTATGTGAGTTTTTATGAAAGCAACAATGTTTTCAGATTCCAGAAGAAAAGTACGATATGGGCTTTTGGTGTTTTCTATGGTGGACCCTATGCTCTGAATACAACCAGTTATGTTCATAATGGAGCCTATCATGGATATAACCAGCGTTCGACTGTAAAAATTTCAGTTTCACCGGATGGCAATAATTTTTACGGTCTTTCTGGTTCATTGAACTTACCCTCAAGATATGGCGAAATAATCAGACCATTTTCAGAAGTAGGATATGACTTATATGAAAAAAGTCTTATTTCTAATTTTGGCGTAAATCCACAAACAGGTTCTTTTGGGAAATCAATAGATATTCCTACTGGGATCTATCCAGTAGATATCATTATTTCGTCAGACGGAAACAGCGTTTATGTCATAAACGCTGCAGGAGACAGTCTTTATTCCATCAGTAATGGCGAAAAAACGATTTCAATGTTCAATAGAGGAAATGGAGAATCGACACTTTCTCCTTTACCTCAGATAACTAGCGTTTTTCCGTCTAGCGGATCGACATTGGGCGGAACTTCTATTACGATTACTGGTGCTTATTTCACTGGAGCGACAGCAGTGACAATTGGAGGCATTGCTGATACTGGCTTTAAAGTTGTCAATTCGATCACTATAACCGCAATTGTACCAGTCAATGTTGCTGGACCTGCAATAGTTTTGGTGACAACGCCCAATGGAACAAATGTCACAAATAATATCAATATTTTTCAATATGAGGCAAACGCACTTGCGTCTGTTGACATTTACCCATCTGGTGTTTCCACATTGGGCAATGAATTGGTTTATATTACTGGTCCTAATTTTTCTGGAGTAACCGCTGTTGCCGTTGGAGGTATAACAGCCACTACATTTTACGGTATTGACTCAAAAATCATTGCTGTTCTAGTGCCTCCAAAAACTCTCGGAAATGCTGCGATTTCTGTTACATCCCAAAATACAAATATAACTATCGATAAAAATTTAACTTACTTTGAATCTGAATCAAAACCATGGCTGTCACAAAAACAAATAGTCGCAAACGATTTTAGTGGCTTAAAAAGTTGTATTTCTCCAGATGGAATGAATATTTACGCACTTACTTTTAACAGCAATTTTGACAGTAAAATATCTATTTATTCTAAAAATTTTAGTACTGGTTTGTTTAGTTTGGATTCAAACACATCTGTTGGTTCGCTACCTGTCGATATATGTGCATCTCCAGATGGGAAAAATTTGTATGTTTTGCATCGAGATAAGATTTCTATGTTTTACAGAGATGCTTTGACGGGATTATTGATCGAAGGAACATCTAGGATTTCTACCGGAATAAAAAGCCCTTGGGCTAATATCAATCCTGCTGCGATTTGCATAACGCCTAACGGAAAATATGTTTATGTGGCTTGCAATGGTCAAGGAGGCGAAACAACGGCTCCCAACAACCTTGATGATCCTGCTAATTATGTTTCAATCGCCATGTTCAAGAGGGATTCCATCACAGGTGTTTTGATTGGCAATTTCAGCATGAACCGAGATTTGTTATTTTCCAATGCATTCAGCCTTAAGTATTATGGTGGTCAAAAAAGAAACAATTATGGAAGTGGAATCAATGGAGTTTATGCTTCTCCTGATGGTTTGCGTATTTACATCAGTGGAGGAGGTTCAATTTCGGCTTTAGGTATCATTCAAGATCAAGTTTCGCAGTTGCAACCAGCTGGAACTATTAGTTTCGGGATTAGGCGAGATCTACCACAGATTGGAAATATAATCAACGATGTCGCAATTTCTTCAGATAGCAGATTTGTTTATGTAAACAATAACGATAAGATTTCAATATTCGATTGTATTTCAGAAACCACTGGTGGTAGCTGGTTGACTGTCAGTACAACATTCGATTTGAATTTGACATCTCCTGCCGGTTCTGGTTCTTGCACTTCTGTTTGCATTTCTCCTAATGGAAAGAATTTTTATGTTGGAGTGAATCTATCTGGGTACAGAAAAATTATAATTTTAAACAGAAATGTTTCAAATGGTTCGTTGACTAAAATCAATACAGTTCAGCAAAATGTTTCATCGTATGAAAATCCTGAAAATATTTTTGTTTCACCAGACGGTGCAAATGTTTATGTTTCTGTTTTAAATACGAAATTAAATCCAACTAAATACACAAGTTCTTTGGCAGTATACGATTTGACTGTTTCCTCACCAACACCATACATCGTTTTTCCATCTAGTGGATCAAAATTAGGTGGAACTTTAATTGCAATTAACGGAGCTAATTTTACGGGAACTACGGCAGTTACTGTTGGTGGCGTTCCAGTCACTAGTTTTACCGTTGTGAACTCAACCACTATAACGGCAACAACATCTGCTGGATCTGCTGGAGCCGCAAGTATATTAGTCACAACGGCAAGTGGCACAAATAATGCAAACAGCTTGTTTACTTATGTTGCAATTCCTCCATCTATAACTAATTTTTTACCAGTGAGTGGATCAACATTAGGTGGAACTGTCATTACGATTACTGGAACTGATTTTATTGGAGCGACAGCGGTTACTGTTGGTGGAGTTTCGGTAACTAGTTTTACTGTCATAAGCTTAACTACCATCACAGCCACTATAGCTCCTAGGTATGCTGGAAACGCAAGTATATATATTACGACTCCTAGTGGCACTAATACCGGAGCAACATTATTTACTTATGCTGCAATTCCTCCTACCGTAACCAGCGTTTCTCCATCTAGCGGTTTCGTATTGGGAGGCACTTCCATTACGATTACTGGATCTAACTTTACTGGAGCAACAGCAGTTACGATTGGAATTTCAGTTGCTAGCTTTATTGTTGTAAATTCGACCACCATCACAGCCATCACCGCTACCAGAGCAGGATATGGAGGAGATTTATATCCCGTTGGTACTGCAAGTGTTCTTGTCTTAACGCCTAGTGGCATGAATAATCCAAACAACTTGTTTGCTTACGCCATCATGATACCTACAGTAACCAGCGTTTCTCCGTCTAGTGGATCAACACTAGGTGGAACTTTCATTACGATTACTGGAACCGACCTAATTGGAGTAACAGATGTGAGAATTGGTGGTGTTCAAGTCACTAGTTTTACTGTTGTGAATTCCACCACCATCACAGCAGTCACGGCAGCTAGATCTTTTGGAAATGTAAATGTAATAGTTTATAACATTCTTGGATCTGGGTCACCTACAGTGACCAACCTGTTCACTTATGTCGCAATACCACCTACAGTATCTGGCGTTTCTCCATCCAGTGGATCAACATTGGGTGGAACTTCCATTACGATTACAGGAACCAGTTTTATAGGAGCGACAGCGGTAACAATCGGTGGCGTAGCCGCCACTGGATTTACGGTTGTGAACTCGAACACCATAACCGCCAACATAGGAGCTAGATTTGCTGGAATTTCAAGTGTTTTGGTGACAACACCTAGTGGTAGAAATGGTGCAAATAGCTTGTTTACTTATATTGTAGTTCCACCTATAATATCTAGTTTTTCTCCATCTAGTGGATCAACATTGGGTGGAACTTCCATTGCAATTATTGGAGTAAATTTCACGGGAGCTACAGCGGTAACAATTGGAGGATTTCCAGTCGCTAGTTTTATCGTTGTTAACTCAACCAGCATAACGGCAATCGTACCAGCTGGACCTGTTGGTGCTTCAAGTGTAATGGTTACAACAGCGGGTGGGATAAGTCATGCAAACAGCTTATTTACTTATGTTGTAATACCACCTACAGTAGCCAGCATTTCTCCATCTAGTGGATCAACATTTGGCGGAACTTCTATTACGATTACTGGAGCTAATTTCACTGGAGCAACAGGGGTTGTGATTGGTGGCATCTCTGTTACTAGTTTTACCGTTGTGAATTCGACCACCATAACGGCAACCACATCCGCTAGATCTGCTGGAACTGCAAGTGTTTTGATCACGACTCCGAGTGGAACAAATGGTACAAACAGTTTTTTCACTTATGCCGTTCCTGCTCCTACAGTAGCCAGCATTTCTCCATCTGGTGGATCGACATTGGGCGGAACTTCCATTACGATTACTGGAACTAGCTTCACTGGAGCAACAGCAGTTACGATTGGAAGCGTTTCTGTCGCTAGTTTTACTGTCGTAAACTCAACCACTATAACAGCAATCATATCCGCTAGATCTGCTGGAATCGTAAGTGTGTTGATCACAACTCCAAGTGGCACAAATAGTGCAAATAGTTTGTTTACTTATTCTGTTGTTTCACCTACAGTAGCCGGCGTTTCTCCGTCTAACGCTTCTACATTCGGAGGAACTTCGATCACGATTACTGGAACGAATTTCACGGGAACAACAGCAGTTGCAATCGGTGAAGTTTTAGCCACTAGCGTTATTGTTGTGAACTCAACTACCATAACGGCAATCACATCCGCCAGATCTGCTGGAACTGTAAGCGTCTTGGTCACAACACCAAGTGGAACAAATGGTGCGAACAGCCTATTGACTTATGTGATTCCTACTCCCACAGTAGCAAGTATTTCTCCGTCTAGTGGATCAACATTGGGCGGAACTTCGATTACGATTACTGGAGCAAATTTCACAGGAGCGACAGCAATTATAATCGGTGGAGTTTTAGCTAGTAGTTTTACCGTTGTGAATTCAACTACTATCACCGCAATTGCGTCCGCTAGATCTGCTGGTATTGTAAGTGTATTGGTCACAACAGCGGGTGGCACAAATACTGGAACTAGCTTGTTTACTTATGCCGTAGTGCCACCTACTGTAGTCGGCATCTCTCCATCTACTGGTTTCACATCAGGCGGAATTTCAATTACGATTACCGGAACAGATTTTACAGGAGCGACAGCAGTTACCATTGGTGGCATCTCTGTCACTAGTTTTACCGTTGTAAACTCGACTATTATCACCGCCATCATAGCTGCTAATGTTGCTGGAACTGCAAGTGTTCTGGTCACAACGCCAAGTGGCACAAATGACACAAACAGTTTGTTTACTTATATTCCTGCTCCTACAGTAGCAAGCGTTTCTCCGTCTAGCGGATCAACATTCGGAGGAACTTCGGTTACGATTGCTGGAGCAAATTTCACGGGAGCGACAGCAGTTGCCATTGGCGACATCTCTGTTACTAGTTTTACCGTTGTGAACTCAACGACCATCACCGCTACTATAGCAGCCAATGTTGCTGGCTATGCAAGTCTGCTAGTAGCTACTCCGAGTGGCACAAATAGTCCAAATAGCTTGTTCGAATATATCGTTCCTGCTCCTGTAGTAACCAGAGTTTTCCCATCTGGCGGATCAACATTCGGAGGAACTTTAATTGCGATTACTGGAACTTATTTTGCCGATGTGATATCAGTCACAGTTGGAGGAGTTGCCGTTGCCAGTTTCATTGTTGTGAACTCAACCACCATAACGGCAACAATATCTTCTAGATCTTCTGGAACTGCCGAAACAGCAAGTGTATTGGTCACAACAGTTGGAGGTGCAAGTAACGCAAATATCTTATTCGCTTATATTGTTCCTGCTCCCACAGTATCAAGTGTTTCTCCTTCTAGCGGATCAACATTGGGTGGAACTTCGATTACGATTACTGGAGTAAATTTCACGGGGGTGAAAGCAGTTTCAATCGGAGGATTTTCAGTCGCCAGTTTTATCGTTGTTGACTCAACCACCATAACGGCAACCACATCTGCTAGATCTGCTGGAACTGCAAGCGTATTGATCATAACAGATGGAGGTGGTAATGGTGCAAACAGCTTGTTCACTTATGTGGTTCCTGCTCCCACAGTAGCAAGCGTTTCTCCATCTAGTGGTTCCATATCGGGCGGAACTTCGATTGCGATTACTGGGACTAATTTAACGGGAGCGACAGCAGTAACCATTGGTGGCGTTTCGGTCATTACCTTTACAGTTGTCAATTCGACCACCATAAACGCCAAAATAGGTTCCAGAACTGCTGGAACTGCGAGCGTGTTGGTCACAACAGCAGGAGGCACAAATAGTGCAAACAGTTTGTTCACTTATGTGGCTCCTCCCCCTTCCATAAACAGCATTTCTCCATCCAGCGGATCAACATTGGGTGGAACTTTCATTACGATCAATGGAACTAATTTAACGGGAACAACAGCAGTTACCATTGGTGGCATTGCCGCCACTGGTTTTACCGTTGTGAACTCGACCAAAGTCATAATGCCTTTTGAGACTGTCTATTCTAGTAATCCTGCTTTTTTGTATGAAGTAGATAGTGATTTTTTTCTTGGAACTGATTACCCAACCTCTAGTCCAGTATCATTAAGGGCAACGCTAAAAGTTGTCAAGGCTGGACATTTATATATCAGCATATCTTGGCCATATGGGGATCATACTAACGCCATTTTAGCTTCGGTTCAAGTCAACGGAGTATATGTCGGCGCTTCTGCCAATGTACAAGCTTCTGACTCTTTAATGGTGAATGTCAACGATTTAATTTCTTTTTCTTTTTTAGCCAGAGGGCAAATAGGTCCAAGCAAGAACTTTCTGACATCTTTTTGCAGAATAGGACTTACCGTTATTGGTCCAACCTTTATTACCGCAATTACCCCGGCAAATGTTGCTGGTCTTGCAAGTGTGTTGGTTACAACTGGAGGAGGAACAAGTGATGGAAACATAAATCACTGGTTCACTTATGTGGCTCCTGCTCCCACAGTATCAAGCGTCTCTCCTTCTAGCGGATCAACATTGGGCGGAACTTCCATTACGATTACTGGAGCAAATTTCACTGGAGCAACAGCAGTTACAATCGGTGGCTCTCCAGTTTCTATTTTTACTGTCGTAAACTCAACCACCATAACAGCAATCATATCTGCTAGATCTGCTGGAATTGTAAGTGTGTTGATCACAACTCCAAGTGGCACAAATAGTGCAAATAGTTTGTTTACCTATTCTGTTGTTCCACCTACAGTAGCCAGTGTTTCTCCATATAGAGGATCTACATTAGGCGGAACTTTTATTACGATTACTGGAACTAATTTCACGGGAACTACAGAAGTTACAATTGGTGGTATTGCGGTTACTGAATTTACAGTCGTGAACTCGACTACCATTAACGCAACCACAGATGCTAATGTTGTTGGTTCCGCAAGTGTGTTGGTCACAACTCCAAGCGGTACAAATGACGCAAATAGCTTGTTCGAATATATTGAAACTTCTCCTACAGTATCAAGCGTCTCTCCTTCTAGTGGATCGACATTGGGAGGAACTTCGATTACGATTACTGGAGAAAATTTCACGGGAACTACAGAAGTTACAATTGGTGGTATTGCAGTCACTGAATTTACAGTCGTTGACTCGAACACTATAACTGCAACCACAGATGTCAATGTTGTTGGTTCCGCAAGTGTGTTGGTCACAACTCCAAGCGGTACAAATGATGCAAATAGTTTGTTCGAATATATCGAAACTGCTCCTACAGTATCAAGCGTTTCTCCGTCTAGTGGATCAACATTAGGCGGAACTTCAATTACGATTACTGGAACTTATTTTACCGATGCGACAGCAGTCACAATTGGTGGCGTTGCCGTCACTGAATTTACAGTTGTTGACTC
>Ga0114975_10002965_pt1 | contig 11482 bp, 9 predicted proteins | sample S_130626_EF_Meta_FD_87031 | JGI IMG/M metagenome (GOLD analysis project Ga0114975, IMG submission 87031) | Freshwater microbial communities from Lake Simoncouche, Canada to study carbon cycling - S_130626_EF_MetaG | ecosystem: Environmental > Aquatic > Freshwater > Lake | place: Lake...
GGCAGCACCAAAGCGTCGCAAGAAGGCAGCAGCTAAGAAGGCAGCTCCAAAGCGTCGCAAGAAGGCAGCAGCTCCAGCAGCAGCTCCAAAGAAGCGTCGCAAGAAGGCAGCAAAGAAGGCTAAGTAAAGCCCTCAGGTATATAAAAAACCCGCCACTTTATGTGGCGGGTTTTTTTATGCCCGTTATAAATTATTAATTATCTTTAATTACAGTGCTTACTCATCAACTGCATCTTTGCGAAGTGAATCCTCGATGCGTTCAAAAATTTCTGCAAGCACCTGTTGATCAGCCTTTGTTAAATGGTCCATAAATCTAGCGCGCACACTGTCAACATGATCTGGGGCGGCAGAAACAATTGCCTTCCATCCCTTGGGCGTCATCACCGCAAAGAACCCTCGCTTATCTACGGGGCACGCTTCGCGTTTAACCCATCCAGCCTTTTCCATTACCTTCATGCGGTGGGAAAGTCGGGATCGTGAAAGCAGGGCGTTAGCAGCCAGTTCACTCATACGCATTTTGCGATCGGGGGCTTCGCTCAGCTGCACCAAGATTTCATAATCTGGCATCGATAAATCATGCTGTCCAAGGTCGGCATCTAATACATCCATCAGGCGGCGGCTTGCCAGGATGTATCTGCGCCAAGCCTTCATTTCAGTGGGGTTGAGCCACTGAGGTGCGGTAGCGTTTTCACGTGCCATGAGTGCAGTCTACGGCAAAGGTTGAAGCTTCAACTACTTTTATTAACTGTCATGAGCGCCTAAAAGGAGAACATTGTGAGTGTCAAAAAAGCTGGGTTGGATTACGAACACCAAGATTCAACTGTTCGCCCCCAAGATGATCTATATCGCCACTTCAATGGTGGCTGGCTAAAGACAGCTGTGATCCCTGCAGATCGCGCAACCGATGGCGCGTTCATGACTCTTCGAATTCAATCAGAAGCCCGCGTCCGTGAAATTATTGAAAGTGCAACAGGGTCGGATGAGGCAACCAAGATCAGCAATATTTATGCCTCCTTCATGGCTGCCGATGCAGCAAATGCAAAAGGGTGCTCTCCTATTGCCGGTGAACTTGCAGAGGTTGATTCAATTACCTCACTAAAAGATTTCATATCCACTTTGTCAAAGCTTGAAGCTCGAGGCGTTCAAGGAATCTATGGAACTTTCATCTATGCAGATATGAAAGATGCTTCAACTAACATCATGTATTTAAGTCAAGGTGGAATTTCACTGCCTGATGAGGCCTACTACCGTGAAGAAAAGTATGCAGATATCCGAACAGCCTACGTGGCACATGTTGCACAGATGTTTGAGCTGGCACATGTTGCACATGGCGCGGACTTGGCCGCGAAGGTAATGGCCCTTGAAACTAGCATTGCAAGCCATCATTGGGATCAGGTCAAAAATCGCGATGCGACATTGACCTATAACAAATTGAACCGGGCTGAAGTTAAGGCTCTGATGTCCGCCTTTGATTGGGATCTTTACCTAGCAGATGGTGAAATCCCGTCAGTTGTTTTGGATTCTGTGATTGTTCAACAGCCATCATATTTTGAAGGCCTTAATTCAATTCTGGCTAACTTTGATCTAGAGGCCTGGAAGGCTTGGCTGAAGTGGCACATCATTAGTGGCGCAGCTCCTTATCTTTCCGATGAATTAGTTAATGAAAACTTTGCCTTTTTTGGCAAAACCCTGTCTGGCACCCCTGAGCTTCGCGAGCGCTGGAAGCGCGCTGTTTCGATGATCGAGGGTTCGTTGGGCGAGGCAGTCGGCAAGGTCTATGTCCAGAAGCACTTTCCGGCCGAAGCAAAGGCTCGAATGGAAGCACTTGTTGCTAACCTGATCGAGGCATATCGCATCAGCATTAATGAGTTGGCGTGGATGAGTCCTGATACCAAGATCAAAGCCTTAGAAAAGTTGGGCAAGTTCCGCCCCAAGATTGGCTACCCAGACAAGTGGCGTGATTACAGTGCGCTGCAGACAACGCCAGATGATCTCTATGGAAATGTTGGACGTGTCATTAAGTTCCAGCGAGATCACGAAATATCAAAGATTGGCAAGCCTGTTGATCGCGATGAGTGGCACATGGCGCCACAAACAGTGAACGCTTATTACAACCCGGTCATGAATGAAATCGTTTTCCCGGCCGCAATCTTGCAGCCACCATTTTTCGGCTTGGACCATGATGATGCCGTTAATTACGGTGGAATTGGCGCGGTTATTGGCCATGAAATCGGCCATGGTTTTGATGATCAAGGATCTAAATACGATGGCGATGGCGCGCTGAACAATTGGTGGACCGATGCCGATCGCGATGCATTTGAAACCCGCACGAAAGCTTTGATTGCTCAATACGATGCCTTGATCCCTGAAGAAGCTCCAGATGTACATGTCAACGGTGCTTTGACCATTGGTGAAAATATTGGCGACCTTGGTGGACTAACGATCGCCTACAAGGCGTATCAAATTTCCTTGGGTGGCACACCATCACCTGTCATCGATGGTTTTAGTGGAGAACAACGATTGTTGCTTTCGTGGGCACAGATATGGCGTGCAAAAGTTCGTCCAGAAGAAATGCGCCGTCGTATTGCAACTGATCCGCACTCCCCTGCCGAATTTAGATGCAACCAGATCCTTAAAAACTTCACTCCGTTCTATGAAGCATTTGATGTAACAGAAAAAGATGCGCTATGGCTGGATGAACAATCGCGAGTTCAGATTTGGTAACACTTTGAGTTTTTCATTTGATATCCAGCATGCCGAGAGTGATTCGCTTGCACGTGTTGGAACTATCAATACTCCTCACGGGCCAATTCAGACCCCTGCATTTATTCCGGTAGGCACTAAGGCAACTGTTAAATCAGTGCTGCCTGAAGCCATGGCAGATTTAGGTGCGCAAGCACTGCTGTCTAATGCCTACCACCTGTACTTGCAGCCAGGCTCTGACATCCTTGATGAGGCTGGCGGGCTTGGCGAATTCATGAATTGGCCTGACCCAACATTTACCGACTCTGGTGGATTTCAAGTGTTATCACTTGGCGTTGGTTTTAAAAAAGTTCTGGCGATGGATGCGCAAACGTTTCGCAGAGATGATGTGATCGCTGGCAATAAAGATCGCTTGGCACATGTAGATGATGAAGGCGTGACTTTCAAGAGTCATCTTGATGGATCCATGCATCGTTTTACACCCGAAGTATCGATGCAGGTGCAGCACCAGATCGGTGCCGACATCATGTTTGCCTTTGATGAATGCACGACCTTGCATAACACCCGCCCGTATCAAGAACTGGCCATGGATCGCACCTATGCCTGGGCGATTAGATGTCTTGATGAACACAAGCGGTTGACCGAAGAACGTGCGACTAAGCCCTATCAGGCATTATTCGGTGTCATCCAGGGAGCCCAATATGAAGACCTGCGCAAGAAGGCTGCAACCGATCTTGGAACATTGGAATCTAGCGGCCAATCCTTTGATGGATTCGGAATTGGCGGGGCCTTAGACAAGGGTCAGCTGGGCACAATCGTTTCGTGGGTTAATGAAATTTTGCCCGAAGACAAGCCGCGACATCTTTTGGGTATTGGTGCACCAGAAGATCTATTTGTTGGGGTTGAAAAAGGTTGTGACACCTTTGATTGCGTATTAGCTAGCCGAATTGCACGCACGAGCGCTGTGTACACGATGGAAGGGCGTTTTAACCTGTCTAACAGCCGTTTTAAGAGGGATTTCACCCCAATTGACGATGAGTGTGACTGTTACACCTGTACGCATTACACACGGGCGTATATGCACCATGTATTCCGTGGCAAAGAAATCATTAGCGCGACCTTGGCAACGATTCATAATGAAAGATTTATTGTGCGGTTGGTAGATCAGATGCGCCAGGCGCTGTTGGATGGAAACTTTGCCGACATGAAGGCAGATTTCTTAGGCCGCTATACCCACCGAAGCGGTCAAGCCAGGGATTAATTTCCTTTAACGATTGTGGGTAGGTTCCAATTGAATGTGATGGATAGCTCGCGTACCAAAACCACAACCATCCCGGCCACTGCAACTACAACCACTTCATTTAGGTCGAAGGCATCAAGGGCTAAATAAACAACAGCGCCAGATAGGCACGCAGTACCGATAGTTTCGCGGTGCAATAACACTGGCTCTGTCTGGCACATGATGTCTCTGAATAATCCACCAGATACCGCACCAATCAAACCTAAGACAGCAGCTGCAACTATTGGTGCTTCATTGATGAGGGTAAACTGCACACTAGAAACTGTTGCAACAGCCAATCCCAATGTATCAAGAGATAAAGCTAGGCGACCAACTTCTTGTTTCTTGCCCAATGCAATTGTGATCAAAAATGCAGCAACAATTGGTGCAAATAACCATGGGCGCTGGACCCATGGTGGCTGCTCCCCCATAAACAGATTGCGCAATGTGCCACCTGAAATCGATGCAACTGCTGCAATAAATAAAATGCCACCAAAATCTAAACCTTTATTGGCGGCAACCCGCGCGCCAACTAGTGCAAATGCAAAGGTTGAAACAAGGTCTAGTCCAAAGACCAAAAGGTCTAGGTCCACAAGCAGCGCTACTTCTTCAGTGCTAGACGAGCTTCGCGACGAATTTTCTGCTCCGCTGGATCTGGAACAGGAACAGCTGAAATAAGCATCTTGGTGTACTCGTGTTGTGGATTTTTCAAGATTTGATCACGATCGCCAACTTCAACAAGGAAACCATTTTGCATCACTGCAATTCGGTGCGACAAAATGTCAACAACTGCTAAATCGTGAGAGATGAACAAGCAGGCAAAATTCAACTTGCCTTGTAGCTCTTGCAAAAGATCCAAGAAGCGGGCTTGAACAGAAACATCGAGTGCCGATGTTGGTTCGTCAGCAATAAGTAGATCTGGGGTTAGAGCCAATGCACGAGCGATACCTACGCGTTGGCGTTGTCCACCTGAAAGCTCATGTGGGTAACGGTTACGGTAGCTACGTGGAAGCTCAACCTGATCCAGTAACTCTTCGACAGCCTTGTCTAGCGCAGCGCCTTTTGCATCACCGGACAGGAACAGTGGCTCGCCAATGCTTTCACCAATTGGTAAACGCGGATTTAGTGAGCTCGCTGGATCTTGGAAAACAATTCCGGTATGCCTGCGAATTTCGCGTAACTCTTTATCGGTTGGTTTAGAAATATCTCGTCCAACAATTTCGATACTTCCTTCGACAGCGGGCAAAAGTCCAATAGCGGCGCGACCAACTGTGGTCTTGCCCGAACCTGACTCACCTACTAGTCCAACGATTTCTCCTGGGTAAATTTCTAAACTGAAATCTGTAACGGCGCGAAATGCTGGGATACGTCCATTTTTTGGGTATTCGATAGAAACATTCTTTAAGCGAAGAACAGGCTCTTGGCTCTTTTGCTCTTTCGACAGTGTTCGCACCGCGACTGAACCTAGCTTTGGTACAGCGGCAAGAAGTTGTTGTGTGTATGGATGCACAGGCCGATTGAAAATCTGATCAGCTGTTCCCTTCTCAACACACAGTCCATCCTTCATAACCAAAATGTCATCTGCAAGATCTGCGACAACTCCCATGTCATGGGTAATCAGCAGAATTGCGGAGTTAAGTCTGTCTTTAAGCCCGCGAATTAAATCCAAAATTTCTGCTTGAACTGTTACGTCAAGTGCAGTTGTTGGTTCATCTGCAACAAGCAGTGCAGGATCACATGCAAGTGATTGCGCGATCATTGCGCGCTGTCGCTGACCACCAGAAAGCTGATGAGGATACTTTTGGAAAGAGCCTTCAGGATTTGGAATTTCGACCATTGTAAGCAGTTCGATGGCACGAGCCTTGGCCTCATTTGGACCCATATCGAAGTGGTTACGTAAAGTTTCAACAATTTGGAAACCAATGGTGTACACAGGGTTCAGAGCAGTCATCGGCTCTTGGAAAATATATGCAACATCTCGTCCACGAATTTTACGAAGCAGAGCTTTCTTAGCTCCGATCATTTCTTCACCACGGACCTTTACGCTTCCTGAAACTCGCGCATTCGATGCTAGAAGGTCCATCAAACCCATTGCGGTTGTTGATTTACCGGATCCAGATTCACCGACAATGGCAAGGACTTTTCCGGCTTGCACCTGAAACTTCATGTCTATTGCAGCTGGGTACCAAACTCCATCAACCCAAAAGTCAACGCTGTAGTTATCTACCTCTAGAACCGCCTGTGACGACTTTTGGTTACTGGTATTGATCTGTGTCATTGGGATTCTCCTGCAATAATGGGTGTATGTATGAAACTTTTCGTCCCAGAAGTAATTTTGCGTGGGCTGGCTTTTCGATTTTGCTGATATGTCTTTTTGCCGTTAACAGTTTTGCTGTTAACGACAGCGCTCTTAAAATCTCCTTCGAGCTTTTGATTTGTGCTGTGTTGATCGCAATTGCCTGTGCAATCTGGATCAAACCCAAACTTGTTTTCAAGGACCACGCCATAGAAGTTGTGAACCCTTTTAGCACGGTGTTGATTGCCTACAAGGATGTGCTCGAACTTGAAACACAATGGGCACTCAGAATTATTCACACCAAGGGTAAAACCACTGTTTGGGTTGCCCCTGCTAGCGGAAAGCGACGATGGATTGCTGAACAACGATTTGGCATGTTGGGAAGCAACGTTCCTCTTTCCAAATCCCGTCATAACCAATCCGAAACTATGAGCGGAAGTCTGGACAGTTTTAGTGGCCAGGCCGCTTACATGATTCGAGAACGAATTAAGCGTCTTCACTAGTTTTTGGTCCCGCTCAGTTCTTTGGCCTTCATGCGATCCTTGAAGGATAAATGTCTGCGTTGTCGCGGATCAAAGGCATCACGAAGGCCGTCACCAATAAAGTTAACACACAGTGCGATTGTTACGATCAGCGCACCTGGCCACCAGAACAACCACGGGCTGATGGTAAAGGTATCTTGATACTGGCTAATTAGTAGTCCAAGTGAAACATCGGGTGGTTTAACACCGAAACCAAGATAGCTAAGTGCTGATTCGGCAAGAATTGCGCCAGACATTAACAAGGTGCCGGAAACAATAATGACTCCCACAGAATTGGGCAGAATGTGTTTGAAGATGATTCTTCGATCTGATGCCCCTGCAACCCTGGCGGCATCAACAAACTCACGCTCTCGCAAGGAAAGGAACTCTGATCGGACAAATCGAGCAAGTCCCATCCAAGCAAAGAATCCAAGCAGTAAGGCAAGTGGAATAACACCAAAACTTCCGAATCTAAATCCGATTACTGATCCAATAATGATCGTTGGAGTAACTAGGAACATATCTGTAAGTCGCATCAAAACCGCATCAACAATGCCGCCGAAGTAACCAGCAATCGCACCAATTGTTGTGCCGATTCCGACACCCAAAAGGCCCACAATTAACATAACTAGGATGGATTGTTGCGCCCCGCGCATTACTAGAGCAAAGTAATCGGTTCCGATGATGTCAGTTCCAAATGGGTGCTGACCAATCTGAATACCATCCCCATCAATGAATGAGGGTGTTAGGTCCAGTGTCGGACAGCCAGTTACGCCACCGTTGCACGATGCGGCAACCGCACCCTCTGGATCAATATCGGTAATTGAATACGGCCACCAGCCAGGGATATTTACTGTGCCTGCATTTTTACCCAACTGAAATCCAGATGCAGTAAAAACAAAAATTATGATTGAGATCAAGACAACCAGGGAACCCATAGCGGCTTTGTGCTTAACAAATTTCTTAAGAATGATTTGTTTTTGGTTCAGCCCAATTGTGTTGCGATTTGCGATCTCATTTTCATTTTTTTCAGTAGCGACCTCGGGTTCGCGGTTCATTTCAGTCATTGCATTTACTTCCTTATCCGAATTCTAGGATCAACGACACCATAAAGAAGATCTGCGACGAAGTTAGCCATAACTGTTAAAAACGCCGAGATCATAAATACACCCATGAAAAGATTGAGGTCATAATTTCTGATTGCGTCGTTGAATACTTGCCCCATTCCTTTCCAAGCGAAAACACCTTCAGTAATAATGGCCCCACCAAACAATCCAGCAAAGTCATTAACCAAAATTGTTGTCAATGGCAGCATTGCATTACGCATGCCGTGACGAACGATAACTGTTCGCTCACTTAGACCCTTAGCACGGGCGGTCCGGATGTAATCCATATTCAAAACTTCAAGCAAGCTTCCGCGAGAGAATCTGACATAACCTGCAAATGAAATTAAGGTCAAAGCAACTGTTGGTAATACCAAGTGAACGGCAACATCTAAACCTGAGATCCAAAAGTTTGACAGTTGTTCAGGGGTGAGTTGGTCATTGCCCTGGCCCAAGGTTGGAACTGGTCTGCCATTGATTGCATCGGAGTTCATGTATCCAGCAAACTCTCGTAAAAACCTATCAACAATAATCGGCAGAGTTGATAACAGAGCGGTGAATAGTCCGATCCTAATATAAACGCGACGATCTATCGGGCTAACAAAATAACCAATTGTAATTCCGGTTGTAATCGTGGCTACAAATACTGCGATGAGATTGAGGAAGGATGAATTAGCTGGCATAAGAACCTGTAATGGGTAGTACAGAATGGTTACGGCAAGTGCGGTTCCGAAACCTGCACGCAATCCCTTTTTGTTATCTAGGCCAGAAATCAGCTGAATCACGATTGCCGCATTTGTTAACGCCAAGAAAAAGACGCCAAAGATTCCAAATGATGGTTCCAAGAACCACTTAGTTGAACTAACGAAGGTGAGCACAGCACCTGCAAATACTGCTGCACCCGCAATTACTGAGAAAAAGTTAGCTCTGGTTCCGCCAACAAAGCCCGCGATCACTAATCCGAAGATCAATGCCGCAATCACGATAACTTGTGGAGGAATTGTGGGGTCTGCCAAAAAGTCATTGAATTGAATCGCCATAAATTCTTTGAGAAGCACTGCAACCCAAAAAATTGGTAATGAAAACAACAAAAATGAAATAAATGTCATGACATAGTCAAAACGGCTGTACTGACGCATCGCTGTAATCATGCCCACAGTGACGCCAAGAATAATCGCAAGGAAAGTTGAGGTGATGACAAGTCGCACAGTCACTGGGATAGCTTGAGCAATCATCTCAGAAACTGGAATATTGGTGGTTGTTAAACCTAAATTTAAATCGCCCCACAGCCCTGAAATTATTCCGCGCAACCATGAGAAGTATCGAATTGGGGGAGGAACGTCTAATTGAAGTTCTCTAATCATTTTTGCAATTAGGAAATCCTTATTCAACTCAGTGCTCTCACCAAATGCAGAAAGAGGGTTGGAAGAATACGCCTGAAGGTTATAAGCAAAAAAACTAGATCCAAATACAACGACTAGCATCATGCCAAAGCGTCGTGAAATATATGCTAACAATTAATTATCCTACCTTCGGCCCCGCCGTTAATGTATTAACTGCACTTTTTACAATGCAATGGACATCGCAAATCGTAGCATTAAAACACTGGCGGGTGTGCTCCTAAGAGCACACCCGCCAGTGTTTTTACTGCTATCTGTTACTTATTACTTGAATGACCACTCGAAGAAGTTCCAAGTGATGTTGTTTCCAATCGGTGCAACATCAATACCCTTTAGATCTTTGCTGTACGCAGCGATCGTTGGGTTTGCATAGAGAGCTAGTCCCATAGCGTTGGCGATGATGATTTTGTCAGCAGCCAATCGCTTTGCAGTAACTTCTGCTGGGGTAAGGATGTCACCTTCAAGGCTTTCCAGAATTTTATCAAGATCTGGATAGTTCCATCCAAATACGTTGTTTGTTCCGGTTGACTTGTAGTTACCAGATGAGTTGGACTGACTAATTGCATTCAGTCCATATCCGTACATAAATGCATCGTACTTAGAGCTTCTGTTGTCATTTAGGCCGAATAGATCTGGGCTTGCATAGTCAACGAAGTTAAATCCAGCCTTTGTAATTTCAGCACCAAGCAACTTAGCGATGTTATTTCGCAAAGTTGTGTTTGCGTGCGCGAAGTTGATTGTAGGTCCTGGATTTGTTGCAGAAGCATTTGGATAGTGCTTCTTAACAAGTGCTAGAGCCTTTGCTGTGCGCTCTGCTTGAGTGCCAGTTGTATATTCGCTAACACCAGATCCAGCTGTAATTGTCTTGTACTCAGATGTTCCTTGGAATGTGAACTGAGTATCCAAGGTTGTTGCATCTGATTTCACAGGCTTGATGAGAGTGTCAACTATTTGCTGACGTGGAGCTGCAAGCAAGAATGCCTTGCGAAGATCCTTTGCCTTTTGGCTATCACCAGCGAAAATACCGGTGTAAGCAGGTTGTCCTGCAGCTGCACCTGTGCGAAGTGAAAGGTGTGAGTAGTTTCCGCCCACCTTTGTGACTGTTGTCGCGTTTGGTAGAGCTTCAAGTACTAGCTTGTCGTTTGCAGTTGGCAGCGTGTTGTAATACACATCTACGTCACCGTTACGAAGAGCCTGAACCATCGCAGTGTTGTCCTTGATGATCTTAATAACAACTGTGTTAACTGGGTTAACAGTTTGCATCGCAGGTCCTGATGAGTACTTAGCGTTTCTCACCAATGTCATTGAATCACCGTAAGTGAACTTAGAAACAATGAATCCACCGTTACTAACAAGAAGAAGCTCGTTAGTAGATGCATCTACCTTTGTTACATCGTAAGACTTAGAGAAGATCTTTCCGACTGTTGCAAGCTTAGGGCTCTTAGTAAGGAACCAGTTCTTGAACTTGTTCTTAGCAGCGATGTTTGCTGAAACAGATTGCAAGCCCTTCTTGCCATCCGCGATAAGTGTCATTGCGTGTACTGGTGATGGTCCTGGAGCCAAAAGCTCCCAGTCTGGAAGTGGCTTATCGAATCGAACAGTAAGGCTCATGCGGTCTGAGCTAACAACTGGAACGCCAACAACGTGATCGTCGTATGTACCAGCGTAACCAACGCTATCGAATGCTGGGACTACCTTAGCGTTTCGTGGATCACCCAATCCAGCATCTGCAGAGTACTGAGATGATGAAATAACGTGAGTTAGAAGTAGATCGATAGCATCGATTGGTGTGCCATCAGACCATTGCTGTCCAGGTGTAATTGTGTACTTAATTCGGAAATCATTAGCAGTCTTCTTAACAATCTGCATTGTTCCAAACTTTGTATTCATTACGTTCTTGGCATCAGCGTCGTAGTATGAGAATCCCATACCAGTCAATGAACCAACTACTGCGTTGTAAGAAGTATTTCCATCTGCGGTAGATGAGTTCAATGATGTGATGTCTGCTGAAGAAATCAGTGTCACGGTTGAACGAGTTGCAGCTTGTGCAGGTGTTAGCAGTGTGAGTGCTAGCGCCGCTGATGCCGCTGTAGCGAGCGCAAACTTTGCGCTACGTGTGAACTTCATAGTTCCTCCTTGAGGGTTAAAGAAAAGCGTCTGTGGAGAGTCGACCTACCCCA
>Ga0114975_10002968_pt1 | contig 11473 bp, 14 predicted proteins | sample S_130626_EF_Meta_FD_87031 | JGI IMG/M metagenome (GOLD analysis project Ga0114975, IMG submission 87031) | Freshwater microbial communities from Lake Simoncouche, Canada to study carbon cycling - S_130626_EF_MetaG | ecosystem: Environmental > Aquatic > Freshwater > Lake | place: Lake...
ATTAGGCATACGTATCCTCCTGTATGGAGATTTCCTGTAGCTAAGAAAACAAAGATTATTTATATTCAACCTTGGGAATATTCTAAGATTCCTTTTGAGTGGCAATATAAATGGGAAAACTTTGCGGATGCAGTTATAACTCCTAGTATGTGGACTGGTGATAAGTATTTAGATGCGGGTCTAAATCCTGAAAGATTATATATAGTTCCTAATGGGTATGATCCAGAAGTATATAATACAAAACCAGAAGAAAGTAGATTTTTTGATTCTAAGAAGTTTACATTTTTATTCGTAGGTAATCATCAAGCTAGAAAAGGCTTAGACATATTATTAAATGTTTGGAAGGATGCCTTTGTTAGAGCTGATAATGTTCAACTCTTTATAAAAGATACTCCACAAATTTACGGACATAATAATTTACTATCTCAAATTCTTAATTTGCAATACCATGTTGATTGTGGTAAAATTATTTATAATGGTGATCTATTATCAGACAATGATATGGCAAACATATATAAAAACTCTAAGGCAGTAGTTCATCCATATAGAGGCGAAGGTTTTGGTATGCACGTCCAAGAAGCAGTAGCTTGTGGATCACTTCCTATAATTACATCACAAGGACCAACTGAAGAATTTATACCAAAAGAAATTGGTTTTAGAATAAATACAAATAGAAAACCCGTAGATTTAACATCTCCTGAATTATTTGCTATTAAACCTGGAGATAGTTTAAGTAATATGGGAGGACATGCTTGGATATTAGACCCAGATCCTGATAATTTAAAATTTAATATGAGATTAATATATTCTCATCATGAACGTAAGAAGTTTTTTGATAAAGTAAAAGAATATGAAAATCCAAACACTTGGGAAAATATTGGTAAAAAATATATAGATACTATAATAGAAGTACATGAAAAATCTGATAAACCTAGAAGAGAGTATTAAGAAATTAATAAATCTTATGATTGGATAAGAAAAGAAAGTAAGTTACCTTGGTTAAGTCTTGATATAGAATTGCCATACGAAGAGATGCTTGAAGAGTCTATAAAAATAAAGCATCTCTTTGTAGGACATAGAGACGAAGACACTAAAGGATCTTACTCTCATAAAGGATGGAAAAGTTTGTGTTTACACGGAATTAGTGAAACACAAACTAATCATTTTACCCAATATGGTTATTCAAGTAATGAAGAAACACCGTATAAATGGACTTCTATAGCTGATAAGTGCCCTATAACTACTAACTGGTTAAAAAACACGTTTCCTATGGAAGATTATTTTAGGATTAGATTTATGCTTTTAGAACCTGGTGGTTTTATATTTCCACATAAAGATAGTAGTAATAATATTTTAGCACCTATAAATATAGCTTTAAACCATCCCGAAGGTTGTATATTTAAAATGGAAAAACATGGGATAGTTCCTATGAAACCGGGAACTGTAATGCTATTAGATGTTGGTAATACTCATGCTTATATAAATAAATCTAATATAGATAGAATACATATTATCATACATGGAAAAGCAACAGATAGTTATAAAGATCTAGTTACAAGGAGCTACGAAAAGAATAATGGTTAAGCATAATTATGTCCTTGGTCTATACGATGATAGAGAAAATATTAAAAATAAAGATCTAGGCGATAAATATAAGGAATTAACTGAATTTTTTATAAGACATATGAAATACGGTATTGATAGAGAGTATCTTAAAGGAAATTCTATTAATAGTATTTTAAATGAGGCTTTAACTAAGAAATATGATTATTGTTTATTGATGTCTATCGGTCATTTCATTAATAATCCTTTATTTTTTAAATATATTGAATCTTGGATGGATAAAATTGACTTTTTTGTTACAGGTCATATTGTAGATAAAGAGTCAAATAATTCACAAAAAGACAGTGATGGTCATTATTGGGGATTACATAAACAATGTATGATAGTTAACTTAAAGTACTATGAAGAGTTCGGAAAACCCGATTGGGGTGATAAATTTAAATCAGAAGAGACAATAGAATTAATAAGAGCTAAAAGATCAAAAGCCGATATTCATGATGACTATACCCCGATTTTTTTAAACCCTACTAAAGAAACCCAAGTTTGTACTCCTTATGTAGATGGTTGGAATTTTATTAATAAGTCTTTAGAAAATAATTTAACTGTATATAACTTTCATCCTAAAATAAGAGTTACTAAAGGATATGCGTATCCAAATAAAGATGTAAGTAATTTAAAAGATCAATTAAGTTGGATAAATGAAATATTAGTAGGCGCTCCTAATTGCGTATTTTTATGGAATACAGAAACTTATAAAGATATAAAAGAAAATAATGTACCTAAAATTAAAAAGTTATATTCTGTAGCAGCGGCTTTTAAACCTAATTTTATGCTAAATAAATATGGTTTTTATGAAGATACAGAAGTAGTATACTTTGATTATAGTAAACAAGCTTTAGCTTTTAAAAACTTATTATTATTAGAATGGGATGGTAAAAATTACCCAGACTTTATAAAAAAAGCAAAAAAGACATGGAATATAAATGAGACTTATGGTGGAAGTACAGAAAATAGATCACACGAAGAGTTATGGGCTAAAGAAATACTTGAGTGGGGGTCAGAAAAAGAATTATATGACCATTGGCAAAGGTATAAAAAACTAAAACATACTTTTATACACTGTGATATTTTACAAAACCCAGAAAAAATTATTAATAGAATAGATAACACCGAAGATTCGTGTATATGGTGGAGTAATGCTTTTCATACAGTTACTTCTCACTACACAAAAACAATAGAAGAATTAAAAGATCACTATAATAATAGATGGGTAAAAGCAATAGCAGATAAAAATAGTAATATGACATGTTTTGGAACTGATATTTTAAATTCTAGAGTAAGAAACATAAACATAAATAATTGCTATTTTGAGGGGAATTAATATATTAAAGGAGAGTAATATGACTTTTAGTTCAGAAAATGACTACAGACAATGGTTAAGAATAAACGGGTATAAGCAGGATATTATTGATATAATGGCTTATAAATGGGATAGCGTATCTGTAGTTAACGGTGAAATTATTGATTCTAATAGTGCACCGGCAGCTAGTATTTATAATACTGTAGTTACGCCAAGTACTGATGAAGTATCAACTGACGAAAACTAATTTAGTTTTTAATTGGCAGGAAAATATGGGTAAACTTCCATATTTTCCTTGTCAAGACTATGATTTAAAAGATGCGATAACAGCTTGTAGTATAAAAAGTTCTAGTGGTAAAATTGAAGATTTATATAAATCTAATATATTAGATACTCCAGAAAATTATAAATACACAAAATTAATACAAATACCTTTTATTAATAAACTTGTATCTTTTTTTGAGTTTGAAACTACTAGAATAAGAATATTTAAACAAGACCCAAAAGATATAACTCCTATGCATATAGACAAAGATGATAATAATATAGTTAGGTTATGGGTAGCTTTAAATGAAGATCCTTTATTTAAATTTTATTTTGGAAAAGAAAAAGAAGAAATAATTTTAGAAAAAGGTAGTATATTAGTATTTAATCCTAATTATCTACATGGAGCGGCTAATTTATCTGATAGTAAAATTAGATATACTTTAAACATATGTGGAATACCTAATAATTGGCTAAAAAATTTAGTAAATTCAAAAGAAATTAGATATATAAATGTTTGATAAAACTATATATAAAAAAAATAATGGTAATGTTGTAAAAATTACCATGAGTGAGTTCAGAGGCCAAGTTTATATCCATGTTAGAGATTATCAAATGGATGGAGACTCTGGTTTTTGGTACCCAACTAAAACTGGTTATGCTTTTATAGCAGAAGAGACAGATTCTATTATAGCAGGATTAAAAAAAGCTAGTGAAACTTTTGCGAAATATTCAAGAAATAAAGACTTAAATCTTGAAAATCAATTAGAATTTATATTTGAGGAAGATAATTAATGAGTATTAAAGCATGGTCAGATGAACAAGAAGAAAAGCTTATTTATCTATACACACAACAAAGTATAAAAGATGTGCATGAGTTAGCAAAAATTTTTGAAAAAGGTTATAGATCTGTAATTAGTAAACTTGTACAATTAAAAATATATCAAAAACCAGATGAATTTGAAGATAATAAAGGTAAAACAGTAAAAACTATGCTAAGAGAGATCGAAGAGCATTTAGATATCGAGATTGAAGGCATAAACTTAAATAAAAAAGAAAATTTAGTAAAGCTAGTTAATGCTTTAAATAATAAGTTAGGATAATATGATAGATTGGAAAATATTAAATTACTTAAATAAACAAAAATATAAAAACACACTATTAATTGTAAAAAATATACAGGAAGTAGAAAAATTTATAAAAAGTACTACTATTACAGTAATTGAAGAAAAAAATCTTATTGAATATTTGCCAGAAAAACCTTATCATATAATAGCTACCTGGGATAGTTTATCAGAAGGAGCTGCTGTAACTATATATTCTTATCTAGCTAAGATGAATTATTCTTTAAGGGATGATGGAATAATTTATTTAAGAGTTTTAAAAAATAAAGCTCATACGGAAGACGATTTTAATGATTTTTGTTGGAATTCTGAGCGTATTAACTCCATCGGAAAAGCAAAAACTTTAAAAAGATTAGGTAAAGAAGAGATTATACAAGTTAAGAATAAGTCTTATATAAGATTTAAATATATCCCCGCAGTTTAAAAATTCATTTATTTATTGTCAACTAGGTAAATTTATCGTATTATATAAATACGATAAATTTACAGAGTATTATTTATGACTTACGAAGAATTAAAGAATATAGTAGCTCATCATTGTAATCTATATTATAATATTAATAAGCCAGAGTTAAGTGACTCTGACTTTGATAAACTATATGATAAGCTACTAGAAGTAGAGCAAAGTCAGGGATGGCATGCCTCTGATTCCCCGACTATTAAAGTCGGTGGATCGGCTGGTAAGGTTAAGCATCCTTATAATCTCTATTCTCTCCGTAAGGTATATGATAAAGAAGAGGTTGACTCTGATTTTACAGTAGAAACTCCTAAGATTGATGGTGCTAACCTATCTTTAATCTATAAAAAAGGTAATCTACATTTAGCTCTAACTCGCGGTAATGGCGAATTTGGAGAAAATGTTACACATCTATCTCATTATCTTCTTGGTATTCCTGAGTTTATTTCTAATAATCTTGGAGAAACCATTGTAGTTAATGGTGAATGTGTTACTGATAATGAAGTTGATAACTTCAGAAACTATGTAAGTGGCGCACTAGGTCTAAAAGACGAGGAAGATTTTATCTCTCGTAAGATTAGGTTTATAGCTCACTATATGCTTCGTGTAAAAATGAACTATACATCCAAGATTAAGATTCTACATGAGGCAGGTTTTCATACAGTCTTAGATAAGATTTGTGAAAAATATCCTCAAGATGGTAAGGTTTATCGTGTAAATTCTCATGAAGAAGCAGCTCGTCTTGGTTATACTTCTAAGTATCCAAGATTTGCTGTTGCTTTGAAAGAGCGAGAAAGTCTTACTGCCGTTACAACTCTACAAGAAGTGGTATGGGTTGTTGGTAGAACTGGAACCGTTAACCCAACAGGTATCGTAGATCCTGTTGATCTAGACGGTGCGACTGTAAGTCGCGTTACTCTCCACAATTTGGAATTTATGGAAAGTCATGACTTGGGCCTTGGCGACCTGATACAGATCGAAAGAGCAGGTGGTGTTATTCCAAAGTTTAATAGGGTTATCCAGCACTCACAACATAATCTCAAAATTAAACAAAGACATGCCGAAGAAGCTATTGGACAAGGACTTCGGAAAGTCGGCCCAAAATTGTTTGTAACTGATGTTTCGCAGCATAGTACAATCAAATTGCTAGAACATTTTGTCAAGACTCTTGAGATCAAGGGTTTAGGTCCTGCATCTGCGTCCAAAATGGGTCTCGAACATCCTGCTGATATTTATCAGAAAGATGATTGGAGATCACTTGGTGCTAACGGACAAAAAGTACTAGCAGAAGTAGAAAGAAGCAAGACTAAGCCTTATGACTTAGTTCTTGCAGCACTAGGTATCCCTGGTGTTGGAAAATCAGCTGCAAAGTTGATTATCAAACACATACCTTCGTTCAATAGGTTGCGTGAAATTGAAACGGTACAGATACACGGAATTGGTCCTAAAACAATCGAGAATATTTTAGTATGGCTCGATACTAATGAGGAGTGGGTAACGGAGTTACCCCTTAAGTTAGAACAGAATCAAAGCATAGACCTCGAAGTTAATTCCGGCGAGGATAAAAAAATCTGTATAACTGGGAAATTAGATATGACTCGTAATGAACTTGCTGTTCATTTAGAACAGCTAGGGTTTACAGTCGTCAACACAGTCACAAAAGACTGCTATGCTTTGATTTCTGCTGGAGATATAAGTAGTAGTAAATATAAAAAAGCTATTTCAAGTAATGTTAAAGTCGTAGATTATTGGAAAAGTAGAGTAGAGGTACTAAAAGGTACTTTTTGAATGTTTTCATAAAAGACAGCTTGCTATTTTATTTTTTACTTGCTATAATTAAGCATACTATCGAAAGATAAGGAGTAAAAAATGGCAAAACTAGTAGGCGGTTCAAGAGTATATGGTGCTTTAACGGTCGATGGAAACCTTACTGCGAGGTTTATTCCTCGCGTGCTTACCAGTACATCAAACTCTGCTACTCCAACATTAAATACTGATCTGTATGATATGATGGTTATAACTGGACAAACGGCGGCTATTACTTCGTTCACAACTAATCTTGCTGGTACGCCATCTAATGGTCAGAGGTTGTGGATTGCTATTACAGGTACAACAGGTGTTTCTATTACTTTTGGCGCATCATTTGAAGCTTCTACTACACCTTTTCCAACGACAACGGTATCAACTAATCGACTTGATACTTTTTTTGTTTGGAATGCTACCACATCAAAGTGGCGTTGTTTAGCTTACGCTTGATATAAAAGGAGAATATATTATGGCTATTACATATTTAGAAAACGGCGATGTATACGATGAATATCAAATGGTTCACCCTGAAAAAGGAATATTTCCATTTGGTTGTGCGCTTGTTATGAATAGGGAACAATATGAAGCATTGACGCCTGAAGAAATTCAAAAAATAAAAGAAGATCGTTATTATAGTTGGTATAATCAACTTATGGCAGCTAGTAGTATTGTCGCAGATAACAGCGTAATTGAAAGTGATTATGTTGTTATAGATGAATCAGCAAATACGGAAGTTATTTAATGACAACAAAGTATTGGAGAAATGCAGCGGGTGGGGCATGGGCAACAGCAGGAAACTGGTCTTTATCTTCAGGTGGGCCAGCAAATACCACTGTACCAGGTGCTGCTGATGACGTAATTTTTGATCAAAATGCAACATATACAGTAACTTTTGCTGGCCCGTTGGTCGTCGGATTATCTATATCATTCCAAGCTGGCGTTGTTACTTTTTCTCATGGCACCTATAACCTTCAATCTAGAACGTGGAATATTTCTGCTGGAGCAAGATTAAATCATACTTTTTCAAGCGGATATGTTCTTTGCGGGGACGGCGGTTCAAACGCAGGAACTTATAATAATAATGGAACTGTTGTTATAACGGCTACTACGACAACAACTTGTTTTATGCAATACGGCGGAACTTTTAATAACAACACTGGAGCTAGTTTTAGCATTACAAATACAGCTGTAAATGGAACACAGTTTTATTTGCTCGCAGCTCCAACTAGTGGTTGTGATTTTAACAATGCAGGAACTTTTACTGCTACTAATAATTCACAAACAGGAGCTGGTGTTGTATTTTTATCAGGTAACTATAATAATACTGGTACTGCTACATGGAATTATCCAGCTGCTGCTGGAACAACTGGAATACAATTTTCTTCTGCTAAAAATATAACGGCTTTATTTGGTAGTAGCACTTTTAATATGGCTACCAATCTTAATGCGGATGCAATAACTTTTGGGTCTTCACCTGGATCATTTACTATAACATTATTAGATAATCTTACCATAACAAGACGTGTATCACTTGTTTTCAATAGTCTTAATCTTAATGGAAAAACAATTACATGCGGTCAATTTACTATTGGAAACAGTACTGGGTCTAAAGGAATTACATGGAATGGCGGTTCAATTTATGCAACAAGCTCTGGTTCTGCTTTTGTTAATAATACATCAGCAATTAACGCAGGAACTTTGACTTTAGCAGCTGGAACAGGTACTGGTTATATAATTTTTACTAACGCTAGTGCTAAAACTCTTTCTAATACAGTATTAACATGGACATACCCTTGTATATTAGGAAATAGTGGGGGTACATTAACAGTAAACAAATCTACCTATGGCGGATTGGTTGCTTTTTCAAGCGGCGCAACATTTTTGATTGATAATAGCAATCCTATCAGTATAACTAACCCAGGAATAGTTGGTGACGGCACTTCAATTGCATTGCAATCTACATCCGCCAGCTTAACAGCAACTATTAGTTGGGTGGGTAGCGGAAATCCAGCGGTAAACCCTGCATATACATTAACAAGAATAATTTTGTTCGCTTCAGGGGTATATTATTATTCATTTTGTACTGGGTTTGATTTATATAGTAGGTATTCTAATGGCGCTGGTGGTACAACGAGTTCATTAACGCAAACGAATAGTGCAACTTGCGGTTATGTACCACCACCAACTTACAGTGTAGCAGCTGCCGTTGGAAATATTGATGAAGGAAGCAATTTAACGATTAACGCGACTACAACTAACGTAGCCGATGGCACGACACTATATTGGACTATTAATCATGTGACTACATCAGATGCTGATTTTTCTGCTGTTTCTGGATCGTTTACCATTACTAGCAATACTGGTTCGTTTACTGTAACGCCAACAACTGATTTTATAAATGAAGGACCAGAAACATTTACTGTCAGTATTAGAACTGTATCTGTTAGTGGAACTATTGTAGCTACAACTAGTTCAGTTACCGTTAATGATACGAGCACATCATTAACTATTGGATTTTTTGGTTCTTTCTTTTAAATAATAAACCCTATCAGATAAATGGTAATAGTATTGTACGTTTACACATTAAAAATATTTTATTTTGGTTATAGATTACTGTATTTTTCAATAAACTTCATAAAAGACCAATAGACTAATTGCCGTCACATTAATCTTGCTATTTTACTTTTTACTTGCTATAATCCATTATGACGTCGAGAGATAAGCTCTCAGTCTAAAAAACCAAAACCAACATATATATGAGGAGAAATAATGTCTAAGTTTGAATATACCGATGAAATGGTTGTACGTATGAATGATGTCTGTGCTCGTGGAGTAACAGAAGATCTAATTGAGTCACTTTGTGAGGAATTTGAGTTCCCACGCCGTTCTGTAACTGCAAAGCTTCGTAAGCTTGGTTACGATGTACCAAAGAAGCCAGGTGCTGCACCTGTATTCTCAGCTGATGAGACCGAGGGTCTTGCTAAGTATCTAGAGTCTAACTCTGGTAAGCTAACTGCTGAGGAGATTGCTGCTGATTTTGCTGATGGAGCTTTCACCGCTCGTCAGATTAATGGAAAGGCTCTCTCACTTGAGATGACTCAGCACATTAAGCCAGCCGAGAAGAAGATCACACCAAAGAGCTATACTGATGCCGAAGAGGCTAAGATTTCTGCAATGGTAGCCAAGGGAGCTTTCCTTGAAGATATTGCTGAGGCAGTCGGCAAGACTCCAAACTCTGTTCGTGGTAAGCTTCTAAGCATGGGCCTAAAGGCTGAACAGAAGAATAAGAAGGGTGCAAAGGCTGATCCTTACGAGGGTATCGAAGATATGCTCGATCAGACTGTAGAGCAGATTGCTGAGGCTTTTGATAAGACTGTCCGTGGCGTCAAGACTGTACTAACTCGTCGTGGTCTTTCTTGCTCTGACTACACCCCAAAGACTGTAGAAGAGTAATATAAATTTAAATGAAAGTATAGAGCAGGGTAAGCAATTATCCTGCTCTATAGGCATATCCAACGTATGGGACATAAACTACTTTTAAGTGACATTGATGAAGATAAATTAGATGCTGTTCTATCTTTAAATGATAATGGTAAGACTATATTTTTTGATAGTTTGATAGAGCAATTTTACTCTCATATAGAGAAAAATTCTAATCAATATTTATCTATGCAATCACACTATAGATGTTGTTGGATGATGGAAAAGATATATAGAAATAATCATTTTATGAAAGAATCTTTTAGTGTAGTTTATACTAAAACAGGATTAATTAGAAATATTTGGAATGATTTATATTATACAGATGATGATTTAATTATTCATTAGAGGGTTTATGGAAAAAACTATTAGAGGTTGGGGTTATTACGAAGTAATACAGGACTCTGATCAATGTAAGATAAAAGAACTAGTAGTTAAACCTAATAGTTGTTTAAGCTACCAAAAGCATCAATATCGTGATGAACTTTGGTTTGTAAAAAGTGGTAATGGTAAAGTTATAGTTGATGAAACTGTAATACACTTATTTAAACATAATTATATATTAATAAATCAAAATAGTTGGCACCAGCTTATAAATGGAACTAATGAGGATTTGATAATAATTGAAATTCAATTTGGTTTTAAATGTGAAGAAGAAGATATTGAACGACGCTAATTATAAACTTATTTTATTTGCCATTCTTATTTAAATCATTTATAATTATATTATAAAGTTGGGGGTTAATATACTTTATTATAGGAGTAACAATTATGGGAGAAAAATTAGTTTATAAAGTATCATCAATAGGTGCTGAGAACGCAAATTATTTAGAATTAACAGAAATTCCAGCTGGAGTTTTAGAAGCAGAAGATACAGTACTAGTATATCCAGGTACTTATTCCGATCCAAGTACTACTGCTACTCGTTTTCAAAACGTATCAATTGTAGGTATTGGAAGAAGAGATGATATAACATTTAATGGGTTTACAATCCCAGACGCCTTCACAGGAGCTATTACATTCAAGAATGTAAGTTTTGCTTCACCAGGTGTTACAATCGGTAATACAACCGCAACTGTAAAGTTCTACGATTGTTTATTTGCAGGAGCAAATAGCGCTGCAAGATCAGCTTCTCTAGCTGTTGGTAATGCTTGTATTACTAAGGGTGTTGCTGTTTCAGGTGGTAAAGCATCTAATTCAACTCTAGTAATCGAAGATTCAGACTTTAGTGCAGGCACTGCATACGCAATCGTAGGTCATGACTATGGCCTAACCACTCTTCGTGACGTTTATATGAGAACTGATGCTGGTATTCTGTCAAATGGCTCTGCAACTCTTGAGCAAGTTATTGCAACAGGTGCTAATAACATCTTTTCAACACAGATGGCTTCTCCAGCCGCTGTTCCAGTAATGACAGTA
>Ga0114975_10002970_pt1 | contig 11469 bp, 7 predicted proteins | sample S_130626_EF_Meta_FD_87031 | JGI IMG/M metagenome (GOLD analysis project Ga0114975, IMG submission 87031) | Freshwater microbial communities from Lake Simoncouche, Canada to study carbon cycling - S_130626_EF_MetaG | ecosystem: Environmental > Aquatic > Freshwater > Lake | place: Lake...
AGAACTCTTCAGTAGATGGAAAGAAGTCACTCTCATTCCACTTCCAGATACCATCTCCCAAAGTGATCGATTGCTCAAAACCAGTACAAGCAGCTTCCAAGTACAAAGAGCTCCAAACGGAACCTCTCTCTATCCATCGATGGTAGGAGAAGAGATTGAAGAAACCTCAACCATTTCAGAAATCATGGAAGGGATCCTTGGAATCGTCCTAACCAGTGGTGGAATAGGAGAATACAACCTCCACTCGAGAGCCTCTGAAAGAGTAAGCCCTCATTTGCATCCTGATCCTGTGAGAAATGATAGTTCTTCCAATCCTTTAAATAATAACCATGAAACTCAGGGGTCCTTTGAAGGAAATTGGGTAACTCCTGTTAGTCAGGATAGAGTTACAACAAGATATCGACTTACGGATACTGGCTTGGAAGAAGGCATTCGATTTGCAGGAGAAAATGGAGGAATAGCTACATGGGAGCTAACGGACCGTTTTAATAAAAATGATCTAGGAGATGAAACTTGGGAAGAAGTCATTCCTGAATCGGAATCATTATTATTGGATAATGATATTGATCAAAGATTTTTTGACAATCATAGCCGTAGCGATGGTATCACTAAAAAAATTGAATTTTATCAACAAAGACTTGAGGCAGCAGAGACCCAACAAACACAAAAGGAAAGAGAGAAGTTTACAAATCTTATTAGCGTTTTAACAGCAGCTCGTAATTATCAATATTCAATAATCACTCATCTTGCAAATGGTCCAACCTCTCCTGATCCTAAAATAGAATCACTTCAACGCGTATCTAGAATTTCAGATGCGATGAAGCTCGATGAACGCCCCAATAAAATCGAATTGATAGCAGAAAAACTGGAATACGATTACGCTCAACTAGCGACTTATCAAGAGAGAGTTCAAGCGCTACAAAGTAAGATAGAGATAGCCCAACAAATTGAGCCAATGGGAGAGGACGATCCTGCGTTCATTGGCATGGATCATCTCCTTAATGCGATCACTCATCAGTCTGAGCTCATTGAAGCCAGAGTTGCTTCTGCCACATTGTTACGCCCACCTTATGAAACGCTGAGTAAAGACCAACAAGCCGATCTTTTAGCGAATAAGTGGCTTTGCATTAAAGAAGAAGCGCTGGCTCAAAGTGAAGATCTACTCGCTCAAGTTTTATTGCTTCCTCTTGGTAATAACCGGTCCTATTTAAATAGAGCAGCAGGAATATTTCAAAAATTAGCTCAGGAAGCACAAAAGCCAGAACCTAAGCAACAAAGTATTGATTGGTTTACTCAGTCAGCAGGTATGTTTCAACAAGCCGCAGAGGCAGAAGCTGCAGGTCTGAATAAAAAAGCAGTTGACCTTCATGATGCAGGGTGGGCTCTTTTTAATACAGCTCTGGAAACACAAAAAACAAATCCAAATCAACAAAGTATTAATTGGTTTACTCAGTCAGCAGGCATGTTTCAACAGGCCGCAGAGACAGAAGCTGCAAGTCTGAATAAAAAAGCAGTTAACCTTCATAATGCAGGGTGGGCTTTTCTTAATGCAGCTCAGGAAGCGCAAGAGACAAATCCTAATCAACAAAGTATTAATTGGTTTACTCAGTCAGCAGGCATGTTTCAACAAGCCACAGAGGCAGAAGCTGCAAGTCTGAATAAAAAAGCAGTTTACCTTAATAATAGAGGGAATGCTCTTTTTAATGCAGCTCAGAAAGCACAAGAGCTAAATCCTAATCAACAAATGAGTCAACAAAGTATTGATTTGTTTACTCAATCAGCAGGCATGTTTCAACAGGCTGCAGAGACAGAAGCTGCAGGTCTGAATAAAAAAGCACTTGACCTTCATAATGCAGGGTGGGCTTTTCTTAATGCAGCTCAGGAAGCACGAAAGCCAAATCCTAATCAACAACGTATTCAGCAATACTTAAAAGAAGCAGAAGATTGGAAAATTAGAGCTGAACAAACTGATCAAGCTTGTACTATTAGTTAGAGAGAAAAGATAAAATAATTTGACTCTGTCCCTAATGTCCAAGTCAAAATGAGAGTCTAACACAGCATTCATCTGGCTTTCCTGTCTCCGCAGGTGATTAGTATGAAATTCTAATGGAATGGGTATAAGAACCTGCAACTTGCAGCATAGTTCTACCCATTTCTCCGAACGGAGATGCTTACCGTGCTTTAGAGTATTTGCGAACGGGTCCTTTGCTAAAGGATTTTTTAGCAAATCTCCCTCCCTCGCCTGCCCCTCTAGAATCACTACGAGGAGCATTGTAATGGCCGTGACTGCTATGATCCCTTTCGCGACCACGCTGTCCGCTCTCCCCTCTTTCACTTTTGTAATTTTTACCACGTGCAAAATGAGAATCCTCCTGATCGCGATCACGAGAATTCATAGATTTTTCCTTGAGTGCTAGTGGAGGAACATCCGTAGAAAGGCCAAGCAAGAGAGAGAAAAGAGCCGAAGAGATATCAGTGGAATGATGCCCTGCCTCTAAAAGACGATCCATGATGATATCATGTTTTTTATAAGAAGAAGCCTCAAGCGTTTTTAAAAGTTTTGAATAAAGCAGCTCTGCTCTTTTGCCTTCTACTTCCACTGCAGTAGGGATAATACCGCGATGAATTTTTGTCTTTGTATAGCGCTCAATAAACTGAAGTTTATAAATGTCACGACCACTCACAAAAGTCATTGCCATTCCTTTTTTACCAGCACGACCCGTACGGCCGATGCGATGGACATAATCTTCGGGATCATAAGGTAAATCATAATTCACAACAAGCTCGAGATTATCAACATCGATACCACGTCCGGCGACATCGGTGGCTACAAGAAATTCAAATTCGGAATTTTTGAATTTATTCATCACACGGGTGCGCTGCCCTTGAGGAATACCACCATGCAGACGGTCTGTAGAAAATCCTTGAGCGAGCAGTGCATCAGCAAGTTCATCGACCATACGTTGCGTATTACAAAAAATAATACCCAGCTTGTAACCATGAAAATCGATGAGACGAATAAAGGCCTCTGTCTTCATCCGTGGCTGAACTTCATAAAAAAATTGTTCCACCGTTGGAACTGTTAATTCCTTCTGCTCAATCTTCACCATTTGGGGGTCCTTTGAAAAACGATTGATCAAATCTCGGATTGGCTTAGAAAGAGTTGCTGAAAAGAAAACAGTCTGACGTTCTTTTGGAGTGCTCTCAAGAATCCTTTGAATATCATCACGAAAACCCATATCAAGCATGCGATCAGCTTCATCAAGGATCACCATTTTTAATTGATGGAGTTTGAGCGTTCCCCGTTCTAGGTGATCAATAAGTCGACCTGGTGTTCCTATCACAATCTGAACCCCTTTTTTAAGTTCAAATAATTGTCGTTCATAGGAAGCTCCACCATAAATAGGAACACAATGAATAGAACGTTTAAAAGCAGTTAACTTATACACCTCATCCGCTACTTGAGTTGCAAGTTCGCGGGTTGGACACAAAATGAGTATCTGAACACCTGTCACATCAGGATCGATTTTTTCAATAGCAGGAATAGCATAAGCTGCTGTCTTTCCAGATCCTGTTTGAGATTGCCCTACAACGTCGACCCCCGTCATTAACATTGGTATAGCTGCTGTTTGAATTGGCGATGCTTCTTCAAATCCGAGCTGAGCAACTGCTTTAATAATTTCTTGCGAGACTCCGAGAGCCTCAAAGGTACGTTTTTCCATGAATGTCAACCTATCTGGTTTAGGAAGCCACGTCACTATAGTAATTATTTATTCCTTAACAGAAAAGAGTAACAGTCGTGGATTCCACAGTTTTCTATTTTTAGTGATACTCATGAGTTTGTATGATTCAGACTAACCCGCATATTTCATACTGGTTCATCGCAATCATTCCTCCGCCTGATGCTAATAAGCTTTGCACAGTACCTCATGACACTTCAGTATGAACTATTTGATCAATAAGGATTACCTGTAATGAAGCCACTTTCTGTTTCTCACTATGATGTTATTGTTATCGGAGGAGGAGCAGCAGGGCTCTTTTGTGCTTCTCAAGCAGCATCGAAGGGACTACGTGTGACTTTGCTAGAACACAACGATAGAATTGGAAAAAAAATAGAAATCTCAGGAGGAGGTCGCTGTAATTTCACAAACATCCATGCTTCAGCTGAGAATTATCTCTCGGAAAATCCCAATTTCTGCAAATCAGCATTAGCTCGCTATTCACCATGGGATTTCATTTCACTAGTGGAGAAATATAAAATTTCCTATTACGAAAAAAAAAGAGGCCAACAATTTTGCACAGGGAGTTCTCGGGAAATTATCAAGCTTCTTCTAGATGAATGTTTAGCTCATCAGGTCTCGTTATGGACGTCGTGTGCTGTTCATGAAGTTTCAAAAACAACCCATTTTCATGTTAACACCTCGCAAGGAATCTTTACCTCTAGCTCTTTGGTTATTGCAACTGGTGGACTCTCTTTTGAAAAGTTAGGGGCCACCGATTTTGGCTATCGTATTGCAAAACAATTTGGACTATCCATCACACCACTTCGTCCTGCCCTTGTTCCATTAACCTTTGAATCCTCCGATGCTGCTTTTTGTAGCAACCTTGCTGGTGTCTCACTACCGGTTCGTGTAGGACACGAGGAAATGAATTTTGAGGAATCACTGCTCTTTACTCATCGTGGAATAAGCGGTCCTGCTATTTTACAAATTTCATCCTACTGGAGCAGAGAAAAAGAACTTTTTTTTAATCTTATTCCTGAAGAAGAGAAACGGACCTGCTTAGAAAACGAACGCTCCTCGTCAGCCCTTCTTTCGAATTTACTAAGCAGATACCTTCCAAAGCGTTTTGCTGAAGCTTGGAGCGAACGACACGGATTTTCTAAGCCCACCCATCAATACTCGGATCGCGAGTTTCGAGAATTATTAAGCTTACTTCATCAATGGCCCCTGAAGCTTTCAGGAACGGAAGGCTATCCCAAAGCCGAAGTAACACGAGGCGGTGTCTCTACTAGCGAACTCTCTTCCAAAACGATGGAGGCACATCGCGTAGCTGGACTCTTTTTTATTGGTGAAGTAGTTGACGTGACAGGATGGCTTGGAGGGTACAATTTTCAGTGGGCCTGGGCTAGCGCTCATGCTGCTGCTCAATCTCTTTAAAAATTGGATGAACCCGTATATTTCATACTGATCCTGACGAGGAGGTCACTATTAGCATGAAATATTTGGGTTAAATGAGGCCTCCACCACGCATTCGCGATTCCATTCTGCTTTTTATATAAGCTCTACTCTCTTCTAGTTCCATTCTCTTATAAATGGCTCCTATTAGCTGCTCGACCATCATTTGAATATCATTTTGAAAAACTAACATATTATTTTCAAATCCAGCTTCTGTTTTTTTATTATTATTTCTTAACCTTTCTAAATCTTCTTCATTAAAAGTTTCTAATGATACCAGTGTTGCATGGTCCATAGTTGCACTAATGCCAGCAATCAGGTTGGAATCATCACGATTGGCCATTGATAAAAAATCGTGATTGTTATTATAGAGAGCCCGCAGTTCCTTTTGTAATCTGTCATTGGCATCTTGCTTTGTCGTAAATCGCTCTAAACCAAGTTCGATCGCAAATGAAAGAGCCTTTGCCGAGAAGATACATGCTCCATTTTCAAGTCTCTTATCAATAAGAAGTCGGCTTTCTATACTCTTTGCTAGTGATTGATATTCACTCTGATTTTTTAAGTGTTGAAGTTTTTCAACAATATCCTGAATTAAAATAGAAGGTTCTCCCTCCTCATTTATTTCTTCAGTTTTGTTTTGTATCTTGTTGTTGAGATCAACAACCGAGGCTTGCAAATATTGAAGATCATTTATTAAAAATTCTTTTTGCTTGATATAAAACCGCTTTTTTAGCTCAAAAACTCCTCCATATTGCCTCACAATATTTTCGTTTTGAAAATATTCTCTCAAAATCTGAGCTGCCTTTTTTTGATCATCAGATATCACTAAAGGAGCATTTTGATTCCTGGTGACATTTTGAAAAGAGCCCTTTGAAAAACAACAGGAAAAATAATAGGAAACGTAACTAAAAAATTTGCAAATAGAGCTCCATGATTTATTCAAACAAGAATAAAGGGAGGAAGGCGAAGCTCCCTCATGAGTCATATTTTTGATTCCCAAAAAATTGCCTGATTGTTCTTCAGACACCTCTTTTTCTAACTCAGATTGTATGTCTCTTGGAACAAAAGAACGAGATTGTGAATCCGGAGGAACCGATTTCATGCCAGATATATTGCTCATCAAAAAAAGATATCAATATCCAATATAAAAAGCAAACTCAAGTTTTGACCGTGGGAAAACAAATCTGCTAGAGTATTCGATCACGCATGATATCGCCCTCTCCTATTACCTTTAAACCTCTCTTGATGGAGCGCCCCTGGGGAGGTCGCCTCTTAGAAACTGAATTACATATTCCTCTCCCAACATCTGTTTTAATTGGGGAGCTCTGGGCATTAGTGGATCGACCCGAAGCTCAAAGCATTGTCGAGACTGGACCACTTCAAGGAACGAGCCTTCATGAACTTTGGAGCCACCAAAGAGCTGCTATTTTTGGGGCAAAGCATTTGAACAATAAGGCCACCTCTTTTCCCCTGCTCTGTAAAATTTTGGATGCTACGGAAATGCTTTCTCTTCAAGTTCACCCTAGACGAACGGCCACTTCCAAGTTTCATGGCGAACCTAAAACCGAGTTTTGGTATTTCCTAAAAACAGCCCCTGATGCATTTTGCTATGCGGGATTAAAAAAAGGGGGGTCACGCACGATGTTCGAACGTGCTCTAAAAAATGGAACTCTTGATAAGATTCTCCATCGTATTGCTGTAAAAGAAGAGGACTCTTTGTTCATTCCAAGTGGGCGCTTGCATGCGCTTGGCAAAGGAAATCTTGTGATTGAAATTCAACAAAACAGTGATACCACCTATCGTGTTTTTGATTGGAATCGACGTGATCACGAAGGTCGCACTCGCTCTCTTCATCATGAAGAGGCGATGGATTCTATTGATTTTGAAGATGAAGAGCCCTCGCTTCAGACCAGAGGATCGGCAGTAGCTTCTGATTATTTTCATACAGAAAAATGGAATCTAGAAGCTCCTTGCGAGATCACTAACTCGGAGGAGTTTGCAATTTTCACCTGTTTAACAGGAAAAGTTGAATGTCAGGATAAGACGTTCCATCCCGGGAATTTTTTCCTCCTTCCTGCTTTACAAAAAAAATTTACTTTAACCCCGCTAACTCATAACACCTCTCTTCTTTGCACCCGTTTACCTTCCTAGCCCTGATATTTCCTAAAATCGCAGCTAGAAACTCTCTTCAATAGCACTTTCTTATATGATTGAACTCATCGGTATTAATAAAATTTATAAAAGAGGAACAAAAACCTTTCATGCACTTCGTGATATCAACCTACACGTGAAGGCAAGGAAGATTTTTGGTGTGATTGGAGCTTCCGGAGCCGGAAAAAGCACACTCATTCGAACTATTAATCTACTGGAACAACCTAGCTCTGGTGAGGTTATTGTTAATGGTTACCATATGACACGACTAGATAAAGAGGAGCTAAGCCTAATGCGTCGAAAAATTGGAATGATTTTTCAACATTTCAACCTATTATCTTCACGTACAGTCTTTCAAAATATCGCATTACCACTGGAGCTAGAAAACAGTCCGAAAGAAAAAATTCATGCTCGTGTTAACGAACTACTGAATTTAGTTGGGCTCTGTGATCGTGCCCATGCCTATCCTTCGCAACTCTCTGGTGGACAAAAACAGCGAGTAGCAATCGCACGAGCTCTTGCATCCTCTCCAAAAGTATTACTCTGTGATGAAGCAACTTCATCACTCGACCCACAAACAACACGCTCTATTTTATCACTTTTAAAAGAAATTAATGCACAATTAGGACTGACTATTTTGCTTATTACCCACGAAATGGATGTAGTAAAGTCGATCTGTGATGAAGTCGCCATTATCAATGAGGGGCATATTGTGGAGCAAGGAGCAGTTTCATGGTTCTTTGGAAATGCAAAAACGGATTTGGCTCGTAATTTTATTGAATCTACTTTTCAATTAAAAATTCCTGAAGAGTACCTAACAAGGATCAGCTCAGAGCCAATGGAGCACTCCTTTCCGTTAGTAAAGCTTGGATTCACTGGAACTACCGTAAACAAGCCACTTATCTCGGAGGCAAGTCGTATTTTTGAAATTGATATCAACATCTTAAGTGCTGATATCGAATATGCCGGAGGGACTAAATTTGGATACCTCCTTGCAGAACTTGTTGGTGAATCTCACCAGTGCGAAGCGGCGCGTCGCTTTTTTATTGAGCATCATGTGCAATTAGAAACCCTCGGTTATGTTACCAATGATTAATATACTCACTCAAGCCTTAGGAGAAACATTGCTCATGGTTTTTGTCTCGGCCCTATTTGCCTCTACCTTCGGGCTAATACTCGGTCTAGCTCTAGAGGTGACCAAGCCCCATCAGATTTTGCCGCATTCTCAGGCACATCATTTGTTAGAAATGATAATTAATATTGGCAGATCCATCCCTTTTATCATCCTTTTAGTTGCGATTATTCCGATCACACGATGGATCGTGGGAACAAGCATTGGAACAGTTGCTGCTATTGTTCCACTAACGATCGGAGCCATTCCATTTACTGCACGTCTTATCGAAGCAGCACTCATGGAGTTACCAGAAGGATTGCTGGATGCTGCTCATGCTATGGGATTAAGTTCCTTGCAAATTATTACTAAAGTTTTTATTCCTGAGGCATTACCAGGTATTTTCAATAGCATTATCATGACTCTCGTGACGTTAGTTAATTACTCAGCCATGGCTGGGACGATTGGTGGTGGCGGTTTAGGAGATGTTGCGATTCGTTATGGCTATCAACGATTTGATCTGAAAATGATGCTTTTAACAGTGCTCATCTTAGTTCTCCTGGTACAGCTTATCCAATATGCTGGTCATTATCTGGTGAAAAAATGCAATCATCGCTAATTTTAAAAAAATGAAATTCTCCATTCCTCTTCTCTTGACGTTAACATCTTTTTTAGTAGTGAGCTGCCATAAGAAACAAGAAAGCAACACCCTTAAAGTTGGGGTCATGGCTGGACGAGAATCTGATTTGATCAACCTAGTTGCAAAAATCGCTCAAGAAAAATATGGAATTAAAGTGGAAGTCGTTACTTTTTCTGATTATGCGATTCCAAATACTGCTCTTAATGATGGATCCATCGACCTCAATGTTTTTCAACATCAACCCTATTTGGAGGCTCAAATAAAAAACCGCAGCTACCCGTTAGTTGCCGTCGGTAAAACCTTTATTTTTCCAATCGCAGGTTATTCCCAAAAAATCCATCACCTTTCCGAAATCAAGGATCATTCCAAGATCGCTATCCCCAACGATCCTAGCAATCTAGCACGAGCACTTCTTTTACTTCAAAAACAAGGACTCATCACCCTTAAAGAGGGAGGCACAGGAACCTCAACAACCGTGGATGTTATCAGCAATACAAAAAATCTTTCAATCATCGAACTTGATGCAGCTCAACTTCCACGTTCCCTACAAGATGTCGATATCGCCGTTATTAATACAGGTTACGCCTCTGAAATAAATCTTATGCCAACGCGTGATGGATTATTTATCGAGGAAAAAGATTCACCCTACGTTAACCTCATCGTCGCTCGTGAAAACAATCAAGACTCCAAACTCGTGAAGGATTTTGTAAAAGCCTATCAAAGCCCAGAGGTCCTAGAAGAGGCACAAAAACTTTTTCCCGGATCTGTTATCCAAGGATGGTAAGATCGACCTTAACCCGCCTATTTCAAAATCCGTTAAAAAAAGTTTTGACATCAAGGAAGTTTTATTATTAATTACGACCACTTTTTACAGAAAAGAAAATATATTTCCCTAGCTTTTCACAATATCCTCCCAGCAAGAATCTAATCATTTTTTTATAGAGCATTCAAAGCACTCACTGTTTTCTGTAGTATTGATGATTTACATCAGACTCAGAGTACATTCCGATAGGTTTTGTGCATTTAGGCAGTAAGTTCCTATAAAAAGTGAAACCCTGCTACTGGATAATGTCGATTTTTAAGGAAAGATTTATTCCTGATTAAAAGTAATGAATATACTAGTTATGAAAAAAATTATCTTCTTATTGTTTTTAATTACGAATGTTGCATGCGTGAATTCTATTTTTGCTGCCGTTAAACCATATACTCCACCATCTAAAGATGCTGTAGTGAATACAGATGGTTTTCAGGCTGTTCATAATACAGAAGGCTTCACTCCAGGTGTCACTAAAGACTTTACCCCAGGTATTGATGGGGTCAGACCTCCTCCAATCGATGCTGTTCATAAACCAGAAGGATTCACTCCAGGGGTCACTCCAGGCTTCACTATTGGCTTTACCCCAGGTGTTGATGGGGTCAGACCTCCTCCAATCGATGCGGTTCACAACATCCCTGGCCACATTCCTGGTATTAATCCAGGTCATATTCCAGGAGAAGCAATAGGCGTTATTTCAGACTTTACCCCAGGCATTGATGGGGTCAGACCTCCTCCAATCGATGCGGTTCACAACATCCCTGGCATTAACATAGGCGTCACTCCAGGTTTTACCATAGGGTTCACACCAGGAGAAACATACACCCCAGAATGTCACAACCGACATGAATATGAAATTACTCGAGAGAATCGAGAGATGCCTGATGCAAACAACACCAGAGAGGCTCATATTAAGGATTCAACGGACTTTAACCTTTGTGGCTCTTTGGAATCAAGAGGTATAACCGTAACTCAAGGGAGTTCTATGAGCGGAACAGGTACTATTGAGACTCATGGTAACTCAGTCGATGTTGATGGTGATTTAAATCTCAATCATCGTGATAAAATCGAAATCAATGGAGATCTCAATGAAAGTTCTACTTCAACAACACGCATTGCAAAAGGAACTGAGCTCAACGTTCATGGAAACACAACCCTAGGAGGTAAGATGGAGGTTGAATCAACAAAAGCTGGAGAAAAAATTCACTTCATTGACTCTACTGGCCCGATTAAGGGGAGTTATGATTCCATTTCGATTGTTGGACATCCAGAACTACGTGGGCGTTTGATAGTTATTGGAGATCCAGAAGGCTATATCATGACAGCACCAACAAGCTATACCCTCTATGCCCAGAATCAAAATCAAACCAATGTGGCCACTGCTCTTGATAGCTTCATCCCAGCAACTAGTGGGGATGAGCTGATTGTTTCAACCGGATTAGATTCTCTCACTGCTGCACAATATCCAGCAGCCTTGAATGCCATCATGCCCATCCTTTACCAATCCCTCTCTACGATTGCTTTCAATATCGACAATGCCCAGAATCAAGAACTCATTCAGCGCCTCTGGGGAGTC
>Ga0114975_10002971_pt1 | contig 11468 bp, 10 predicted proteins | sample S_130626_EF_Meta_FD_87031 | JGI IMG/M metagenome (GOLD analysis project Ga0114975, IMG submission 87031) | Freshwater microbial communities from Lake Simoncouche, Canada to study carbon cycling - S_130626_EF_MetaG | ecosystem: Environmental > Aquatic > Freshwater > Lake | place: Lake...
GTTATTTTGACGGATAAATACAGAACTAAAAACCCTAATAGGGTAAACCCTGGGTAGTGCAATAATGGCATGAATTTTGCTTAGATAGACTATGCACCAATATAGTGAAAATCGAGATCTTTTAGAGTTAATACTATCATGTCATAAACGATTAAAAGTGCTCAGAAGCCCCTTAAATCTATTCTAATCAGTTACTTAGGGAAAACCCTTAGGAATTCTAGATAGAATATGTTAGTGTCTACTCACTATATAATTTTATATAATATAATTCTGTGATAATACTTGACTAAATTGTAGGGTTATTATTCTGGGTCGATGGAGTTACTTTATAGGGTACTTCTATGACTTCCATGTTTCCAATAGTATGAAACTATCGAGCCTAAGAAGTAACTACTTACTAACTTAATAGTGAGTGCTTACTATCTTTGGAGTGACTACTTACTTACATTGAAGTGAGCGTTAACTTACTTAGAAGTAACTGCTTACTAACTTTAAAGTATGTGAGTGTTTACTTACAAGGGGGGGGAGGGGGTAGACTACAGTTTAATATTTAAGGGTACTACCCAGATTCCTAAAAAGTAAAATGAAGAGTACTAAAAAGTAAAAAGAGCAATATAGTCTTTAGACAATCATTATAATAGTTTGATTCTAAAGGAAAAAGCACACCCGAAGGGCTACTAAGAACTCTAAAGTTCTCTCCTGTAAGGCTACGACAATAACAATAGTGTAAAATAATTAAGAAAAGACTTGACAAATACGAAAAGACGTGATATAATAGTATCTATAAAGAAAAAACACTAAGGATGTTTTTACTTTAAAGGAAAAACTCTTATTATGATTATACATTATAAGTAATAATTATAATAGTTTAACATAAACGTAAAGACTTTTCATCTAAGTAACTTTAAAGTACATAGTCCATAGTAGTTTTTTATGTCGGTAAACACCAATAACCTTTAAGGCTGGTATGAATGATGTCGTAACTCCTGTCGTGAAAAGAGGTAGACCTCGAAAGGCAGACCTCAAGAAAGCAAAGAATAAGGTAGGTAGACCACCGAACAACACTGGTCGCTTAGCTGAGTTCAAACAACGCTTACTTGGCACTACAGGCATGAAAGTTATTGAGAAGATCATTCAGATTGGTCAAGATGATAATCATCCTGGTCAGATGGCAGCACTAAAGATGGCAATGGATCGTATCTTACCGATGTCAATGTTTGAGAAAGATAAGAATGGTGGTCGTAACGCTGTAACGATTAACATCACTGGTATTGGTGAAGCTGTTGTCGAACAAGATGATGTCATTGATAATGAGTATGAAGATGTAGATTACAAGGAACACAATGGCTGATCTAAACTTTCAATTATTAGATTGGCAAAAAGAGGTTTATAGCGACTCTACACGCTTCAAGGTAGTAGTTGCTGGTCGTAGGTGCGGTAAGTCAAGATTGTCTGTTGTAAACCTTCTTGTTGAGGGTTTAAAGTGTCCTAAAGGCTCTGCTGTGATGTATGTCGCACCCACCCAAGGACAAGCACGACAGATTATCTGGGACGCTATTATGGATCTTGGTCGGGATGTTATCTCAAACAGCCACGTTAACAACATGGATATTACTTTGATTAACGGTGCTAAGATTTATGTTCGTGGCTCTGATCGCCCTGATACGCTCCGAGGTGTGTCTTTAACGTACCTCGTGTTGGATGAGGTAGCTGACATTAAAGCTGATACTTGGGAGAAGGTCTTGAGAGCTTCTCTTTCTGATAAGAAAGGTCGAGCGTTATTTATCGGTACTCCTAAAGGACGTAATTGGTTTTATGATATGTACAACCTTGGATTGTCCGAGGAAGATTCAGAGTGGAAATCTTGGCACTTTACAACAAGAGATAATCCATTAATAGATCCTGATGAGATAGAAGGTGCAAAGAAGTCTTTAAGTTCATTCTCCTTCAAGCAAGAGTATGAAGCCTCATTCGATAACGCTGGTACTGACGTATTTAAAGAAGCATGGTTAAAGTATGGTCCAGAGCCTGAGTATGGTAATTATTATATTGCAGTAGACTTAGCTGGCTTTGAGAACATCAACAACACACAGGCACGTAAGAATCGTTTAGATAAGACTGCTATTGCTGTTGTGAAGTCCACTGAAGATGGTGTCTGGTTTGTAAATAAGATTGAGACAGGTCGTTGGGACGTTAAAGAGACTGCAGCTAGGATTCTAAAGAATGTTAAAGAGTTTAGACCTATGGCTGTAGGTATCGAGCGAGGATCATTAAAGAATGCTGTCTTGCCTTACCTAAGTGACTTGATGCGTTCAAACAATGTTTATTGTCATATCGAAGACTTAACACACGGTAATCGTAAGAAAACAGAAAGAATCATTTGGTCACTACAGGGTCGCTTTGAACATGGTAAAGTAATCCTTAATGAAGAAGAAGAATGGGCAGACTTTAAGGATGAGTTCTTAATGTTCCCTACACCGCAGGTGCATGACGATTTACTAGATGCTTTAAGTTATATTGATCAACTTGTAGTAACTACGTACTTCTCCGATGATGACGAAGAAGATTATGAACCTTTAGACATTATAAGTGCTTATTAATATGATCTGTCCTATAGCTACTCGTGATATTAAAACAAACCTCAAGAATCGTGATTGGGCATTTAAGGAAGTAGGCTACGGTCCTGCTAACCCTGAAGAGCCTAACAAAGTCTTTTGGGCTGCTAGAGCTGAAGAGTGGAACACTACTCCTGACCAAGCTAAGACCATGCGTTGTGGTAACTGCTCTGCATTTATTCAAACCCCTAGCATGATGGAATGTATTACTAACGGCATAGATGCTGAAGAAGAAAGCTATGCTGAAGATGTAGTTGAGAATGCTGGTTTAGGGTATTGTGAATTATTTGATTTCAAATGTGCTGCTTCTCGTACCTGCAGTGCATGGCTTGTTGGTGGTCCGATTACTGAAGAAAGAGAAGTTGAGTATGACGATCCCTTTGAAAGTTCAATTAAGTCTTCTATAGAGGAAAATAATGGCTGATCCACAAGTAGGTAAATTTTTAGGTAAAGACGAAGAAGTTCCAACCTCTGATGCTGATAGAGAGCTTATTGGCTTTATTAATAATCATTGTGATGGTTGGAGAGATCATAGAGATGTAAACTATACTCTCTATTGGGAAGAGTATGAGAGGATGTTCCGTGGTATCTGGGATCCTGCTGATAAGACTAGAGACTCTGAGAGATCACGCTTAATCACTCCTGCTATGCAACAAGCTATTGAGTCTAAACAATCAGAGATCTCCGAAGCAGTGTTTGGTCGTGGTCGCTTCTTTGATATTGAAGATGATCTACAAGATCAGAACAAAGCTGACATGGAGCTAGTCACTCGTCAGATGCACGAAGACTTTAAACACAGTAAGATCAAGAAAGCAATTGATGATGTGATTCTTCTTGCTGAACTGTACGGTACAGGTATCGGTGAGATAACTGTGGCAGAGAAGATTGTTATGTCTCCTGCAACACAACCTATCCCAGGTGCTCAGGTATCTGCTATTGGTGTACAAGAAAAGAAACAGTTCATGGTTGGCTTAAATCCAATCAATCCTAAGAACTTCTTAATTGACCCTAACGCTGATTCTGTCGATGATTCACTCGGTGTAGCTGTTGAAGAGTATATGTCGTACTACACCATTGTAGATGGTATTGAAAAAGGTATCTATCGTAAGATTAATATTCTTCCTACATACACAAGCACTCGTTTAGAGCCTGTACAAGAGAATGTTGTGTCTCGTACCGATAAGATTCCTGTAATACGCTGGTATGGTTTAGTTCCTCGTTCAATGCTTGAGGGCTTAGAAGAAGCTGAAAAGGAAGCAGAAGAGTTATTCCCTGAAGACTCTTTAGCAGATGATTACTCTGACATGGTAGAAGCTGTAGTTGTTATTGCTGATAAACAATATCTACTTAAAGCTGAAGCATCTCCTTACATGATGAAGGATCGTCCTATAGTTGCTTATCAAGCTGACTCAATGCCTGGACGCTTCTGGGGACGTGGTACTGCTGAGAAGGGCTACAATATGCAAAAAGCCCTTGACGCACAGATGCGTAGTCATTTAGATAGTTTAGCATTAACTACTGCTCCAATGATGGCTATGGACGCTACAAGGCTTCCTAGAGGTGCTAAGTATGAAGTCAGACCAGGAAAGAACTTCCTAGTTAACGGTAATCCTGCTGAGATCATGATGCCATTTAAGTTTGGCTCTACTGATGGCTCTAATATGCAGACTGCTCAGACTTTCCAGCAGATGCTATTACAAGCTACTGGTACACTAGATAGTTCCTCTATGCCTCAGTCTGTCGCTGCAGGAGAAGCCTCTGGTGCTGGTATGTCGATGGCTCTATCAGGTTTAATGAAGAAAAACAAACGTGCCTTGATTAACTTCCAAGAAGACTTCCTTGTACCGTTCATTGAACGTGCAGCTTGGAGATTCATGCAGTTCGATCCTGAGCGTTACCCTGTTCAAGACTTTAACTTTGTACCATTATCTACAATGGGTATGATTGCTAGAGAGTATGAACAGCAACAGATGGTCGGTTTAATGCAGACTTTAGGACCTCAAAGCCCTATTACACCTATATTACTCCAAGGAATCATCCAATCCTCTAGTTTATCCAATAGAGAAGAGATTATTCTCCAGTTACAGAAGATGTCACAGCCTGATCCACAGCAACAACAGATGGCTCAACAGGCAATGATGCTTGATATGCAGATGAAACAGACTCAGATACAGCTTTATGACGCTCAAGCCAAGAAAGCAATGGCTGATGCAGGTCAAAGCGTAGCTGAAACACAAGTTATTCCTGTAGAAGCACAGGCTAAACTAGCTGCTGCCTTGTCTAATAACATTAATAAAGACAACGGACAGCGAGAGTTTGAACAAAGAGCCAAGATTGCTGAATTAGCTATCAAAGAAGCAGACGTAAACTCTAATGAACGGATAGCTTTTGCACAATTACAGTATAAATCACAAAAATAAGTTAAAAAACACTTGACAAAGTGAAAAAACTATGATATAATATATTCTACATCCCCTACTATAGGATAAGATAATGAATAAGGAATTACAAGAGTACTACGAGAATCGCTTCTCAATGATGACAACTCCAGGGTGGGTTGATTTGTTAGAAGACATCGAGATAATGCTCAAAGCAACAGACACATTAGCTGGAGTAGAGACAGAACAACAGTTGCATTTTAAGAAAGGTGAGATGTCAATATTGAATTGGCTAAAGCACCTCAGAAATGCAAGTATAGAAGTATATGACCAACTGATAAACGAAGAGTCTGACAATGAGTAGACGATTATTTGATTATCAGTGTAAGAATTCACACATTACGGAACGATTCGTTGATGAAACGGTAAAAGTTGTTCCGTGTTGTGGGTGTGACGAGACTGCAACTCGTATCATTTCCCCTGTTGGGATCTATTTAGAACCCTTCAGTGGACTCCATGTATCCTCATACGATAGATGGACTCGTGTGAGAGCTGAGAAGCTGGCACAGGAAAAGAAAACAAACGCAGAGCATGGCTCATAAATGGGTTTCGTTACCATCGAGTCATTTTTAATATCCTACAATCTTATACGACAGGAAACAACACATGGCTGAATTTATTGAAGTGCCCGAAGATGACAGTAATGTTAATAACTTAGAACTACAAACTGAACAAGATCCTACAAAAGACGTAGATAACTCTGAACCAGTAGCAGCAGTACCTGATAAGTATAAAGGTAAATCTTTAGAAGACATTATCAGGATGCACCAAGAATCTGAAAAGTTAATTGGTAGACAAGCTCAAGAAGTAGGTGAAAGCCGAAGATTATTAGATGATGTTATCAAGCAACAACTCAATACAACAAAGCAAGACACGCAGCCAAGTGCTACACATAACGAAATAGATTATTTTGAAGATCCTGCCAAAGCAGTAAACTATGCAGTAGAGAACAATCCTCTTGTTAAGCAGTTAGCAGAACAAGCAGAGATGCAGAGAAGAGGTCAAGCACTGTCGCAATTACAACAGGCTTATCCTGATTTCTCAGAGATTGTATCTAGTGAAGATTTTACTAATTGGATTAAAGCCTCGAAGGTTCGGATTGACTTATTTTCTAAAGCTCATAACTACGACTTAGATGCAGCAAATGAATTGTTAGAAAACTTTACTTCCTTGCGAGGAATAAAGGCTAAACAGTCAGATGATACATTAAAAGAAGCAGGTAAAGGCACTAGAGAACAAGCCTTAAAGTCCGCAGCCGTACAGAAGGGTGGTACAGGAGAGATAAGTAAACCTATTTATAGACGTGTCGATCTTATCCGTTTAAGAATGACCGATCCTGAAAGATATAACGCTATGCAACCTGACATTATGGCTGCATACGCTGAGGGAAGAGTTAAATAATTTTATTTTATAATTTAGGAGATTAAAAATGGCTTTAGGTACCTCGCATCAAACAATCACTACAGGTGCTGCGTTTATTCCAGAAATTTGGAGTGACGAAGTAGTTGCAACATACAAGAAGAACTTAGTTCTAGCTAACCTTGTTAAGAAGATTTCTTTCAAAGGCAAAAAAGGCGATACACTAAATATTCCTAAACCTGCTCGTGGTTCTGCTTCAGCAAAAGCTGCATCTACTCAAGTTACTCTCGTAACTGATACTGCAACAAACATTGCTGTTACTATCGATCAACATTTCGAATATTCGATCTTAATTGAAGACATCGTTGAAGCACAAGCATTAGCTTCTATGCGTCAGTTCTACACTGACGATGCTGGTTATGCACTAGCTCGTCAAGTTGATAGCACTTTAGTTCAATTAGGACGTGGTGTTCAAAGTGGTGGTGGAACTTCTGCATACAGTGGTGCTTTCTCTGGTGCAGACGGAACAACTGCTTATGTTGCTGCTTCTAACACTGGTTTTGCTGCTCTAACAGACGCTGCTATTCGTAGATCTATTCAGCGTTTAGATGACAACGATGTTCCAATGGACGGACGGTTCTTAATTGTTCCTCCTTCAACAAGAAATACTTTAATGGGTATTTCACGTTTCACTGAGCAAGCATTCGTTGGTGAAGTTGGTGGTGGAAACACAATCCGTAACGGTGAAATTGGTAACGTATACGGTGTTCCAGTATTCGTAACTAACAATGCTGATACAACTTCTGGTTCTACAGCTACTAAGATCGCTTTGTTAGGTCATCGTGATTTTGCTGTACTAGTTGAGCAGATGGGTATTCGTTCACAGACTCAATACAAACAAGAGTATCTAGGCACATTGTTTACTGCCGATACACTCTTCGGTGTTAAAGAGTTAAGAGATGGGTCAGCAGTTGCTTTAGCAGTGCCGGCGTAAGTCTTTGATTTATATAGCATTTTAGTACGGTCTCACAAGGACTTAAGAACACCTGAGGGGTGGTGTGTACGAAACCCCTAATTTCCTCTCTTAAAGGATTGTTATGAAACAGTGTACTAAATGTAAAGAATTTAAGTTATTAGAATGTTTTGCTAAAGATAAATATAAAAAAGACAGATTACGTTCAGATTGTAAAGTTTGTTACAGTGTTTATGATACAAAAAGATATTGGAGCAATCCTGAGTTTCAAAGAAAACGTGTTCAAGACTACCGTAAAAACAACGTAGAAAAAGTAAAAGTTTCAAATCGTAATACAAAACTTAAAAGAGCATACGGAATTACGCAAGAACAGTTTCTAGAAATAAGTAATAAGCAAGATAATAAATGTGCTTGCTGTTACAAAGAAACAAAACTAGTAGTAGACCATTGTCATACTACACAAAAGATTAGAGAGTTATTGTGTAGTAACTGTAATACAGCTCTTGGTTTATTAAATGAAGATGTAGAAATAATTCATAATTTAAGTAATTATATAAGGAAACATCATGGCTTTATTTAAATGTATACAGAGTGGTAATACGGTAGAGTTTGTTAATGAGTGGGACATTGCTCAGATTAAAGCACATCCTGATTATGTAGAAGTGATTGAAGAGGTAAAGCCTGTAGTTGTTAAGAAATCAACAATTACTACATCTAAAGAGGACTAAATGGCTATTTATCGTGGTCCTGGTGGCGCAGGTGACGCTACAGCCGATGCAGCGAGTGAAGCCTCTTTAATTGTTGCGTTATCCGATGTAGTACAAGACAACGCTGACGCTGCTGCTGCGTCCCAAGCAAGTGCTGCAACATCAGCAACAAACGCATCTAACTCCGCTACCTCAGCATCTACTTCAGCCACTAACGCATCAAACTCTGCAACTACTGCAACAACTCAAGCAAGTAATGCTTCAACTAGTGCTAGTTCTGCAGCGACTTCTGCTACGAATGCTGCTGCGAGTGCTGCTACAGCAACTACGCAAGCATCTAATGCCTCTACAAGTGCAACTACAGCAACAACTCAAGCCAGCAATGCTTCAACTAGTGCAACTGCTGCGGCTTCTTCTGCAACTGCTGCTGCGTCAAGCGCAACAAGTGCGTCAGGCTCAGCTAGTACAGCAACTACTCAAGCAGGTATAGCAACTACACAGGCTACTAACGCTGCAACATCAGCAACCAACGCTGCTGCGTCTGCTACGACTGCTGCAGGATATGTTGTTCCTTCTCAAACAGGAAATAGTGGTAAATATTTAAAAACAGATGGAGCAGCTACTTCTTGGGATGCATTAGATATTTCTACTGCTGACGTTACAGGAACACTTCCAGTTGCTAATGGCGGTACTGGTGTAACAACTTCTACTGGTACAGGTAATACGGTTCGTAGCACTTCACCAACTTTAGTTACTCCACTTCTTGGAACACCTACTTCTGGTGTTATGACTAATGTAACTGGGCTTCCATTAACTACAGGTGTTACAGGGACTTTAGCCGTAGCTAACGGTGGTACAGGGGTAGTTACAAGCACAGGTACAGGTTCCGTAGTATTAAGTACTTCACCTACTTTAGTAACTCCAGCTTTAGGTACTCCATCTAGCGGAATAGTAACCAACCTTACTGGTACAGCTTCTATTAACATTAATGGCACAGTAGGTGCTACAACTCCAGCAGCGGGAACATTTACTTCATTATCAGATTCAGGCAACTTAACATTTACTGGCACTGGCAACCGTATTACTGGTGATTTTAGTAATGCTACTGTTACTAATCGTGTTGCGTTTCAAACAAGCACGACTAATGGAAATACGGATGTTAACCTTTTGCCAAATGGCACTGCATTACAGTCGCAATTTTCTGTTCAAAATAACTCTGACCCTACAAATGCTGGTAGATTCACTTTCCTTATAACTTCAGCAGAAGCAACTATACGCTCAAACATTTCTGGCACAGGCACATATCTACCACTAACAATGTACACAGGCGGTAGCGAAAGACTACGCATAGATACAAACGGTTTAGTTGGCATCGGTCTAACTCCATCAGGCACTACAGTAAAACTGCAAGTATCCACAGACGCATTAATTAATAGCGTTACTGTTGGTAGGGGCGGTGGTGCTGTGTCTACCAATACAGTAGTTGGCACAACTGCTTTAGCAGCTAATACGTCAGGCAATAATAATGCCGCATTTGGAACGCAAGCACTACAAGCTAATACAACTGGTGCAGAAAACTCCGCTTTTGGTCTGTACGCTTTATTAAGCAATACTACTGGCTCTAACAATGTGGGTTTAGGTAGAGGTGCTTTACAATCCAACACCACCGCCTCTAGCAACACAGCAGTAGGTTATCAAGCTGGGTATAGTAATACAGCAGCAAACAATACTGCAGTTGGTTATCAGACTTTATATAACAATACTAGCGGAACGCCTAATACAGCTTTTGGTGCATTAGCTTTATATGCCAATACAACAGGAGCATCAAATAACGCATTTGGTTTATATGCTTTAAGCACAAATACAACTGGCGGCTCAAATGTAGCAATAGGTGATTATGCTCTTAGATTAAGCACCACCGCATCTAATAACACAGCAGTAGGTCATCAATCTTTATACGCCAATACCACAGGAACTCGAAATGTAACTGTTGGTGCATTTTCTTTAGATGCTAATACAACTGGAGATAACAACACTTCAGTTGGTTCGTTTGCAATGACAAGCAACACAACAGGTGCAGAACAAGTCGCTATTGGTGATGCCGCTTTAAGTCTTAATACAACAGGCACACAAAATACTGTTGTTGGTAGAAATGCAATGGCTAGTAACACCACAGGTGGTTCTAATGTGGCTATGGGATATTCTGCGTTAAGTGCAAACACCACCGCATCTAACAATACAGCAGTAGGCTATCAGTCTTTATATTCTAATGTAACAGGAACCCGAAATGTTGCAGTTGGTAGGTCAGCTTTAAATGCAAATACTGGTGATTTTAATACCGCAGTTGGTGATATTGCTTTACAAACAAACACTACTGGTCAGCAAAACATTGCTGTTGGTATTGCCGCTTTAAATGTAAACACCACAGGCTCTTATAATGTGGCTGTTGGTTCAAACGCTTTAGTGGCAAACACCACCGCCTCTAACAATACAGCAGTAGGTTATCAAGCTGGTTATGCAAACACAACTGGTGCTGGTAATCTTTTTGTAGGGTTTTCTGCTGGTAAAACATCCACAACAGTTAATGATGTTACAGCCGTAGGTGCTTACGCTTTACAAAGCAATACAGCAGCATCAAATACCGCAGTAGGTTCAGCTTCTTTATTAACAACAAGCACAGGCGCAAACAATTCTGCTTTAGGTTCTGGTTCAGCAAGACTTAACACAACTGGTGCTGACAATTCTGTACTTGGTTTTAATGCTTTATACAACAATACTACTGGTTCAAGCAACACAGCTATTGGTTCTTCTGCATTATCTTTAAATACCACAGCCTCTAATAACACAGCAGTAGGTTATCAAGCAGGATACGCTAATACTACTGGTACAGCTAATGCTATTTTTGGTTATCAAGCAGCTACAGCAAATACAACACAAAGTTATTTAACAGCGATTGGTTGGCAAGCTGCTAAAGCATATAACGCAGCAGGAGCAGATACATCAGGTTCTGTTTTTGTTGGTGCAAATGCTGGCGTAAGTGTTACAACTGGCGGTGTCAATGTGGCAGTTGGTGCTGGTGCTTTACAAACAAACACAACTGGTGGAAATCACACCGCAGTTGGTGCTGGTGCTTTAGGAAATACAACTGGCTCAAATAATACAGCTATTGGTGTTCAATCAGGCAATGCTATTACCACAGGTTCTAAGAATACAATTATCGGTGCTTACACAGGCAATCAAGGCGGTCTAGACATCCGTACAGCAAGTAACTATATTGTCTTATCTGATGGTGATGGTAATCCTAGAGTTACTGTAGATGGGTCAGGAAATACTTTTATAGGAACAACTGCTGGTAGTGGAAATAGTGAAAAATTCA
>Ga0114975_10002972_pt1 | contig 11467 bp, 11 predicted proteins | sample S_130626_EF_Meta_FD_87031 | JGI IMG/M metagenome (GOLD analysis project Ga0114975, IMG submission 87031) | Freshwater microbial communities from Lake Simoncouche, Canada to study carbon cycling - S_130626_EF_MetaG | ecosystem: Environmental > Aquatic > Freshwater > Lake | place: Lake...
CAGCAAGATTGCGTAAAGAAGCAGAAGAACTTGATCCCACAGTTAAAAAAACTAAGAAGGCAGAAGAAGCTGCTGATGCCTAATCCTTTGTTCAAGCCTCCACGCCATCTTGTGAAAGAATGGCCGGAGGTTTTTGAAGATCTATACATGAACACCATGCCTGTGGCTTATCTAGATTCAGTGAGACTAGATTTCACAGATGGGAGGGTATGGGAGATCGATATCAAACACGAACTAGGTATACAAACTGCTGAAGGAATTGCAGATGTGTTAATTAGTACACTTCAAGAATACAAAGACGAAATCAAAAAAATAGATTTCAAGGTCGATGTAGAAAGACTTAAGAAAGATATCAAGGATTCGTCGAAAAATATTTTCTAGAACTTGTTATTAAATCATTGGTAATAAATTTTCCATAATTATTGCTTATATGTATTTTTCTATTTTCTTCTAATTGATCACGCCATTCGTTTAATACGAGATGGCGTTTTCTTTTTAGGGACAACTTACACCAAAATTTAAGAGTTTCGTGAAAGGCTGTGAATCTCTTCTTATGATCGAACTCGCTATCGAAGCTTAGATCAAGTCCTCTGAAATCTAAATTATATCCATACTTCGAAAGATACTTTGTAATTTCAGGTTGTCCTAAAATCATTTGAGGATTGCCTGTTGCTATAGGCCGAAATGATTTTTCTGAAAATGTTATTCCGGGATCTTCGTACCAAGTTTCTGTAACAACTGATAATATAGCATTTGTATGGATATCAAAATTAATCATATTCGCAGGATTATTTGTGCGAAGATCAGTTATGTCTATCGATCTAGGATAATAAGATCTAAGCGTATCTCTGTATTCACGAATATCACAATTTATAAATGTAGGCATCTCGTCATGCGGCGAAAACTTTTCATGGTTTCTATTAAGTTGACCACCACTAACTAACGCATTATCCAATAAATTTTCTATGGCTAGTGTATACATATGATCGATTCTATGTAGACTAGCAGATCTATTAAGACTGCTAAAATCTTTGGGAAATTCTTTTTCTGCAGCAACCACTCCCGATACGGTTACGTTTGGAATTCCGTATCCTTGTAACGGGTTTTCAATACCGCCTATCCATTCTATGATAGGTTCTATTTTATTTTCAGCACACCATTTAGTATATTGCTCTCCGGCTTTAAGGTTGGCTGAAACTATTACTAGTCCAGACTTAGGAAGTCCCCAGGCTGTCATAGTATCTTGCAAAGATTTAAACCCGTCCCAGAAATCTTTTTTAAAATTGCCGCCTTCGACGGTTGATAAAATCACAAGCCGTAATTTTCTGTCTTTCACTGCATCAATTACGTGGGCTGGCACTTCAGCCAATAGATTAAACGTATGATAAGAAGAAGGATGGCCGGTCCATTGATGTGTGTGTTTAGATACTTCTACTATGTATAATCCTCGATCAGAGTAATTAGTGGTGTATCGAACTGCAACATCCGGCGTTACTAATTTTTCTAAGATTTTATGTAACGGTCTAACTTCTTTGATCTGATGCAATGCCGACATGTTAACTTCTGTAGGCGAATCAAAATAATAGATCATTCGATGCCTCGATTAATCTTGTATTGACTACACCATCCCATTTGATACATATACCCAAATAAAGAATTTTCTGTCATTCCATATAAAGTTACGTCACTTTCCGTGATCATAAATTTAAATGCATCCGGAACTATTTTATTCTTGTCGTAAAGGATATCTATTAATTTTGACTTGTTGCGTATTAACTTTGGCATTAGCAAAATATACAATCTCGATAATTCACGTTGTGTTAAATTTTCTAATTTTTTAATGTTGTTTGCGATTCCATCTATTCTATCTTCTAACAATTCCATATCATCAAAACTGTAGTCAAATATTTCGTCGTACAATTCTAAATCAAAATAATCACATAGATAATCTTTGTAAAATCCTTTGCAACTTAGTGCTAGAAAAGGTTTAAAAAATGCAATACTTCTCAGAGTTTTTTCTGTTATATGAAACATACCCGGCTCGTGCCATGTCTCTGCAACAATGTCCACAAAGCATTTTTGAAAGCTAGCTGGATATCTAAAATGATCATGCGAATCTTTGCTGTAGGCTGCTTCGTCGGATCTCTTTTTTCCGTCGTAGTATTTCCATTCTGCTTTTTCCGGGTAATGAAACGTTACCATCCCCTTCTCGATTAAATTTTCTCTAGCTAGTGTGTCTACCATCTTAACTCTAGATTCCGTAACTCTAACATTATAACAACTATAAAGATACAAAAACTGATAGTTTTCTCTGTAAGGCGGAACACTGCCTGATCCAAAATCCCAATGGAAAGGTTTGTTAGCTGAACACAAAAAGTTCGGGAGTGCTGCCATGACATTACCGTATGTTTTTTCACAGACAATATTCGGCCGAAGAATTTCAGTGCTATGGGGTGTTACTACATTCACTACCTTGCCGGTTCTTTTTAAGTATTTTCCAATTTTGTCAAAGAACGGACCGTATATATTTTCAACTGCCACTTCTGTAGAACTTAAAACAATAATTCTATCCGGATCTATTGTCTTAACTTCGTCGATTATAGCATTCCATTTAGCATCATCTTGATGTGGGAATTTGTCATCGCAATAGTGTACAATGTATGCTTTGGTCATAAATCAACGGTTAATAATTTGATATCTATCAATTGTTTTTTTATAAATTTTGCACCTGCTATTACTAACTCGTCTTTTAGATGACTGTTAATTAAATAACTATCTTCGATATAAACTGAAAATCCATCTTTTAATAGTTCTTTGCACAGTGCTAATTGTTGGCTTTCATCAAATATGTCTGTATCTTCTTTATAGGAAACATATTTGAAATAAAAAGGAATATTATTGATATTTTTATTAATGTAATATTGTTTTAAAAAATTAAGATGAGATTTGTTGAACTCGTCTATCTGAGTTCCTAAATTAAAATCGATTCCCAACGATGTTGCATAATTTCCAAATGATCTATTATCTCTAGGTAAACATGGGCCTCCAAATCCGTGTCCAAAATTTAAATATTTTGTTCCAATTCTAGTATCGTTGCCGATAGCTAATAACACTAAGTCGACTTCGTTGTCTAGACCAGCAGAAATTAAAACTTGCCCTACGATATTAGCATAACTAATCTTGGTTGTAAGATAGCAATTAACAGCAATCTTAACAACTTCAGCGGCTGTTAAAGACATACAGTGTATGTTAGGATCTCTAGATTGTAATTCAGTATATAACGAAATAACAGAATTTATTGATTTTTGATCTGTGCCTCCAATTAATACCATGTCGGCCGTTTGAATGTCTTTTATTATAGATCCCTGTGCTATGAATTCCGGATTGTATAATACACTAACTCCGGCAGCGTTTAGATGCGCTTGGAATTTTTCACAATCGCCGGGATTGGTAGTAGACGTAATTATTAATGTTTTTCCTTTAACATCTTTTCTAGATGAAAATTCTTGGACTATATCTTCTAATGAACTCACATCATATCTTCCGGATGGCAAAGACGGAGTAGATACTATCGCAAATATTAAATTACATTGATCTATTACTTGAGAGTTTTTGTAAACAGCTTTTAATTTTGTTGAGGAATTAAGTAGTTCATTTACATGTGGCTCATTAGATTCTATTATCTTGTTGTTTATAGCATCAATATACGATTTTTTAATATCGGATACAACAACCGAATGTCCTGATTTTTCTAGCAGCAGGGCAAAACATATTCCTAGTCGCCCAGGGCCAATAATTCCTATGGTCATTTAATAAAAATCCGATTTGTGTGGCGGGGAGGTAGGAGTAGCATTGCTGGAATAATATATTGTCATTAGATTTTGTCGTTCGATATCATCAGGACAATTTAAAGGTTTTGAAAATCCATGGACTAGCTCTTTTTCATATTCCCAGAATAACAGTCTATTAGGCAAAGGTGCGATCTTATAAAGGCAGGTTGTTTTTTCTTTATCCCAAAATTCTAAATCACCATTCCATGCACTGTCCCATGTACTGTTAGCATACAATATACAATTAATTTTTCTATTTAATTTTAGAGAATTGTTCCAGTTGAAATCAACATGCAATCCTAGCAACGAACCCGAGGGGGCCGACGATAACCCTGCCCCTAAATGATGGAGGTCGGGAATGATATCATCCGACTCAGTTATCTTACTCAACCATTTAACAAACATTTGAGACGTTAAGTGAATCATTAATTCTTGTATTACCGGACTGTTTGTAAAATCTCTAGATTCTTTCCTGGTTCCTGAATTGGGTAAATTTTTTGTTATCCACTTGTCTTGAGGAAAAATTTTAATCTCGTTGATTAAATTGTTATACACATCAGCAGGTAAAAAGTCATCAACAATAACATGAGAAATTGGCAGAGAATTTTTATAGTGTAATTTTAAATTCTCTGGGTCAAATCGGGTTTCGAGATTATTAAAAAAATCAAGTATCATGTCTACTATTTTTCCCATTCTTAAAATAAGTTTGATTAAATTCTGCAATACTTCTACAGTTAGCTACGAGCTGAAAATAATCATCCTCGGGTAAATTACATATTCGCTGAACCTCTGCTACAATTAAACTTAGACGTTTCATGTTGTCTACTTCTGTGTCATAGCGTTCATCTATGAAAGGCGAAAATGTTTTGTATCCTAAATTTCGAAGGTCTTCTAAAAAATAAGGTGTTGCAAATGTAATAAATGGGCGTGAACATGCAATTGCTTTATATGCTTTTTCAGTAATACTACTTGGTCCAAACTTTCTATCAAACTCAAATTTTCCTGTAAACGATCGTTGGTCAAAATGTGTTTCTACCATTAAGTGAAAATCTGCAGATTGTATTGCTTCGTAGGTTGCGTTTGACCATTTGTTTTTTACATCATTTTTACTGCTTATATCGTAGGGGCATCTTTTTAACCATTTTGTAAAACGTTTTGAAAAATTATCCATACCTAATTTTCTAAGATCATCAAGCATTTGATCTACAGTAAAAACAACATTCTTGTCAGTGTACGGCCAAATATTGTGGAAAGAATATTTAAAATGTTGTAATAAATCATTCTCAACTAGTTGCCCGTAAAGCATCAATCTCCAATCCTTGTAGTTTCTACTCAACGAACTAAATTTGTGTGTTGTTTCAACTTCATCTTCTGATACTTCATCTACTTTGGATAACAAATGATTTCGAACAATAACATTAGTACCAAATACACTTTTATCTTCTAAATAATTAATTAGAAAAGATTGATGATTCTCGTCTGCTGTGATTATTTTTATCTGCTTGGGATTAATATTATTTTTAGTAATTACTTGATACACTTCCTCTGCGAATCTAGCATCTAGTGCTTCGCATGAATTTTCGTGAATCAGTATAACTTTGGGGTTGTTTCTCATATGTTCGAAATGCACAGGATCAACTGCCTGAACAAAACTCACTTGATGAAACAGGTGGTCGTAGGGATGATGATAGTAGACTACGTCATCGGCGGTCGTGTCGACGAGATCCAGTGTCAGTACACTGTTAAATTTGTAATCGTTAGACCAAATTTTACCTGTCTTGCTATAAAACATCTAAATTATCCTTGATCCATTTATATGTAATTGTGAGGCCATGTTCTAGATTGTCCGGCGGTGACCATCCGATTACTTCTTTAATTAATTTGTTGTGACTGTTGCGTCCCATAACCCCCTGCGGTCCGGGAACATTTTTAATCATTATGGTTTTATCTGCAATTTGACTTATCAGTATCACAAGGTCGTTGATACTAATCATACGTTCGCTGCCAAGGTTTAATGGCTGGTCGTAATCGCCTGCCATAATTTTGTGTATGCCTTCGATGCATTCGTCTATAAACAAAAAGCTACGGGTTTGTGATCCGGGACCCCATACTTCAATGCTGTCGCTGGCTTGTGCAACTTTACGGCATAATGCCGCTGGACTTTTTTCTCTACCGTTGTTCCATGCTCCCAACGGACCAAATACATTATGCAGTCTTGCAATCCGAACACGCAGTCCGTGATTTCTAGCGTAGGCAAGGAACACACGCTCACTAAATAATTTTTCCCAACCATAATCACTATCGGGATTTGCAGGATATGCACTTTCTTCGCTTAATAGTGGGTTGTTTGGATCTTCTTGATTATAACTAGGATACATACAGGCGCTGCTTGTATAAAATATATTCTTAATACCTTTAGCTACCATTTCGTTGGCAATGTTAAGATTAATCGTAGCAGAGTTGTGCATGATATCTGCATCGTTTTCTCCGGTAAAAATATAACCGGCTCCGCCCATGTCTGCAGCGAGTTGATAAATTTCGTCGATGTCAGACGTCAACAGATTAGCAACTACTTGCTGATCTCGCAAATCACACTGATAAAATTCGTTTGCGGCTGTTTCGCAGTATTCTGGATATTTTAAATCAGCACCAATTACATAGTGTCCTTGATCTAACAAACTTTTTACAAGATGTGTTCCAATAAATCCACCTGCACCACAAACTAAGATCTTTTTACTCATTTTAAAGTTCCGTATTTTTCTACAAAACTATTTAACTCATCCGTAGGACGATGAATTAACAAATCGTAATTATAATCTACAATGTCTTTAATTTGTGCAGTTGAGTTGGCAATTTTCTTTTTATCCCACAAAGACATGTCTTTTATAATATTGATGATGGTATCAAAACGTTTGTTATGATCTAATATATTGTCATAGCTTTCGTCAATAATTGTGTCAAAGGTTTTAAACCCAAAAGATCTAATAGCTTTAAGAGTATACGGTGCAGAAACAACAATAAACGGATGTCTATTTACAATAGGCTTAAATGTTTTTTCTGTAAGGTGTATCACGTTAGAATAAAAGAAAGTTTCTGCTACAATTGAGATAAAAGAATTCTGATAAAAGAAAGATAGTTTATTAGAAACAATCGGCAACGGATAAGGATTCCAATCAGTTATGTCTAATATCATTGGCAATTTATTATCTATATGCTGTATATCTTCTTGTGAAATATTATATTGCTGCATTAGATGCATTTTTGCAGCTTTGTTAAAAAAAGTCTCGTTGGTGCCAACATGATGTTTAGGAAAGCTGATATAAAATTTATCTAATAAATTTGCTTTATGCAGGATCATCAGCATCAAACACCTGTGCTCATGCATCCTACGATTCAAAGCAAAAAATGTTCTAGACCGTTTTCCCGGGACATACGGAGAAGATTGTGATGTTCGATCATACATGTACCAAGGAATATATTCGATACTGATCCGCTGTGTTCCTATGTTGTGTCTATTACAAAATGATTCGTACATGACCTTTCCGTTGGCACAACAATTTAAATATATCACCGATGAAAGAAAAATATTATGAGCATTGAAATATTTGTGCATCTGTAAAAAAATGCTGTCATCTACAAAACTTTCCAACGGCCAAGATATAACTATTTTAGCTGTGCCTTCAATTATCCGAGATAATACATCATTAGGCATGCCATGTAAAACACCGGTGTCTAGATTAAATGCATCTCCGTAACTTGAACCTGTACAATGCTTGTCTCCCAACTTAATTACATAAAGAAAAAATTCGTTGGGAATTTCTTTTTCATGCAGTCTTCCAGAATACAAGATAGGATCATCTGTTACAGTATCCGACACCGGTGTTTTAGATCTAACAATGTTTAATATCTTCATATCATTTTCCTGGTCTTCAAATGATTATAAATTTCATTGGCCATAACTGTGTAGCCATCTATAGTAGGATGACAGCAATTGGTAATATATTTACTTGGTTCCTTTAATGCAGAGTAATGCGAATACCAGGACCCTCCTGCAAGTTCTTGCTTGCCTTCCATCTTGAGTAATAATTCAATAAAACTATTACACCCTTGAGGATTAAAAAAACTGTCCCATGGAACACTATCGACTAGATTTTTATTATCAGTGCCAACCATTTTTTCAAACCATGCTTTTGTATATCGTTGTTCAAATGCACTGATTAATACCAAAGATAAGTTGTTGGCTTTACAATATGTTTCTGCTTCTTTAATACTCAGAATTGTTTCAATTGTAGAAAACTTGTCACTCCACATATGATTAGCATATGCTCTCCACACTTCACTTTCATGATCAGGTGTAGGCCATACAGTATCAAAATGTCGATGCTTGGGGAAAGTTTTGTTTATGAAATCTAATCTTTCAATTCCACTGAGCATGTAAATTAATACACCTCCCGATATGTTTTGTAAATTTATACTAGGGTTTAAATACAATTCTTTTACTGCGGCTTTATTACCGGTGCCGATAACTCCTAGATTTACCGCCACGTATTCAGGCAAATAATTTTTCACTAATTGAGAAGGCCAACTGTTATTATAAATTTCAATCTCAAGATCGTCTTTTATAATTTTGTGATCTATTCTGTTATTGTATTTTTTCCAAGTTTGATTGGACCAGGCTCCTTGGCCTTGCGTGAAACTGTCGCCCAAACAAATAATTGCTTTATCGCCCGAAACTAGCGGTCGGCTAGTTATGCATTCTGCAATCATGCCAGCTCTCGAAAGCAGGCCTCATAGAAATTCTTCAACTGAGGAAAAGTATCCGAGAAGCTGGTTCCTCTTCTGCGGTCATATTCGGTAAACCAATTAAAGAAGTCTCTACGTCCTTCTAATAGCTTTTCTGGGGTATAGATAGCTGATTCCATGTATTTCACAACTCTTTCAAATTTAGCATACTCTAAGTCGTTGAATTTACTGCGGTTTTTATCGTCTAGATTGGATAGAATGAAGTCTAGATGACTTTTCATGTAAGGCATAAACTCGCTTTTAGGCAGTATATTCATATCATACTGCAAGGGTTCTTTCAAATATGGCGTATCAAAACGTACACGTTGCCATTTATTTTGTTCAAATCCGTTGTACTTGACACGCCATTCTAGAATCTTTTCTAACAGACTTTGGAAGTTAGTTACTGTTAAAATATTAAAGGTACACATAAATGTGATAGGTAACTTGGTATTAGTTAGATATGTATCTAAGTTACGTTCCCACACAGTTAAATCCAATCCTGTGCGAATATATTCTGCAGGAGCTCCCCAGGTGTCCATGCTTGTGAAAATTTTAAAATCTTTGATGCATCCGTTGGCAATTAAATTATTGACTTTTTCTACTAGCCTATCAATTAGTATCGGTTTGACTCCAAAATTTGTATTGATGTTTAGTTCAAGATTGGGCAACGGATTAATTAATAAATCATCTAGTAATTTCCATGTGCTAGATTGTAACAAAGGTTCTCCGCCAGTGATGCGTAAAATAGTCAGTGTCTTTCTAGCCTCAGGCCACCATCGCCACCACGCTTCCACATAGGGATTGGTTTCTTCTTCATAAATTTGAAACCAGTCAATATCGTTACGATGATTCTTAACCATGGTGTAGGGACCGTGATCTTTGATTTCTTTATAGTATGCGCTGCTGTGTTTGGGATGACAGTATCCGCACTTAAAATTACATTCGTTACCAAAACTAACTTCGATATACTGTGGATTTATGTTTTGATCCCAATCGCCGTCTCGAATCTGCAAGAATCTTTCTGGTGTATAAATTGTTGAATTACGTTCTTTACGATCTGAAACATAATCCTCACCTAGAGATTCAATGTTCCAACAATAATTACAACCGCTGGGCTTTCCGCCATTAAGCATTTCTAAACGTTCATGTTTCTTTTGATTGGTATTGTGCAATGCGCTAGGATCAATTATAACTTCGTCTAACGGAATTGCGTGAGGGGCAGGATGATAACAACTATGCGTTTCGCCTGTTTGCAAATAGATAGTCGTATGGTGCCATTTGGCCATGCAGAACGTAGGTGAAATTTCATTCATGATAGGAATGAATTTTTGTATACGAGCTTTATCGTCCATCGAACTGTTCCTTGAGCCAATCAAAGTCATTGATTTTTTTCAACGAATCTGGATTGTCTTTGTTTTCTGTGCCGTAGGCACGCCCAGCGAGAGCCCCAGCAATTGCATTTTTGTCTGTGCCAGTTGTACACCATACTTCAAGTCTATGATTAGTTTCTTCGTCATTCTGACGTTCAATTGTCTTACTGGCTAACTTACAACATTCTCTAAATGCCGACTTCCACGTATTAAACGGATCTGTGTTAAATGCCGTGATGTTACTGACTTCTGGCATTGCTTTAAATAACGAACTGATACTTGTAGTCATATCAGGTTTAGATATATCCATATTTTGTGTAAGTCGTTTAGGCAATAATTTTACACCACCATATCCGTATTCTAAATCATTTACAGGATTTCGACTGCGCCAAACATGAACATTTTCTAAATCATATTCACTAACAACATAATCAAAATTAAACGTATCTAAAATCTCAGCATCTGCATCAACTACCCAAAACATTTTTGTAAATGCTTTTTTTGCTGCCGCGATGTGTGCTTGATGTATTCCTTTTATTCCGTTAACACGTTGAGCATACGGAAATCGAAATTTTAAGTTTTCGAAATTAACATCTGCATTCGGTTCGTTGTAGCTGATAAAAATAATATCGTACATTATTGTTTGAAGTAGGTTAGCCCTAGATTTATTGTTTCGTTGTATAAATCTAAGGTGTATCTGCTTTGTTGTGCATCTAGCCAAGGCCAATCCAGCCCAAGTTGTTGTTTAATTTTTATACCTAACATCTGTGCATCTTGTTCTACACATGTATGATCAACATTGTTCTCGTATATAGTTCGAAGAATCTCAAAATCACGGACATCGACGTAATTCCAGTTCGTGCAGTTAGTCATCCAGGTTCCCATGCGAGCTCCGAGAATAGCGTACCTCCCATTTTCTTCGTGAGCACCTACAGTACTCCACATACGTAACCGATGGATATTATGCCACCAAATACGTTCTTTAATCTCCTGTGGTGGCACACGCACACCGTCAAGCAGTGTCATCTTAACACCTTCACGAAATCCTGCTCGCCATGCTTGGAATGGGCTACCTGTAATAATGCTTTCACTGTAGACTCTTGGAAAATTACGATATCCATCTTCCCAACAGAAATCTACCTGACCTCGATCACTTTCTGAATTTTCATGCGTCTTCATGTTGAGAACAAAATCTTTCTTCCAGATTTTTATTCCACCATTACCGTACATAAGTCCGTTAATTTTGTTTCGGCCGCACCATCCATAAACTTCTATCTTAGGATCAGTCATGTCAAGATCTAAATTAAAGAAATTAGGATCTACTATGTTATCAGCATCTACAGTTATAAACCATTCCATTTCTGAAAGATTAGCTGCGGCTTTGTGTGCGTGGTCGCTGCCTTTGACTCCGTGTACACGTTTGGCCCAAGGCGCCTTGGCACAGAGATCAGCATAGTGCAGATCTGCATTAGGTTCGTCATA
>Ga0114975_10002973_pt1 | contig 11461 bp, 17 predicted proteins | sample S_130626_EF_Meta_FD_87031 | JGI IMG/M metagenome (GOLD analysis project Ga0114975, IMG submission 87031) | Freshwater microbial communities from Lake Simoncouche, Canada to study carbon cycling - S_130626_EF_MetaG | ecosystem: Environmental > Aquatic > Freshwater > Lake | place: Lake...
AAAGAAAGTAAAGCAGGAAGTTTCACGCAAGTTGTTCCAGAGTATCACAAACTAAAGAACAAGTATCAATTGATGTGGGAACAGAAAGACTGTGATGGTTACTTAAAAACCGCTGCGGTACTAGCAGCATACATTGACCAGAGTATCAGCACAAATACATTCTATAATCCTGCACACTATGCAGACCGTAAAGTTCCAACTACATTGATAGCAAAGAACTTGATGCAGGCACATATGTGGGGCCTAAAAACTTTCTACTATAGTTTAATTAATAAACAAGGTAGTAAAGCAGATGCTGAGATAGCACCAACAATGTTAGAGCCAATAAATTTTGATGATGAAGAAGATTGCGAAAGTTGCAAATTATGAAAATAGGAATTTACGGAGATAGTTTTGGTTATTACCAGCCTCAGGGAAAACAATACCATTGGTCCGCAATATTAGAAAATAAGTTAAATTGTAATATAGAAAATTATGCTCGGTATGGCACATCTTTGTTTTACTCCTATCAAGAATTTTTAAAAACTTATACAAAATATGATTTGATAATATTTGCAGTAACGGATCCGTACCGATACACCGACCAGTTAAACCTTTCTATAGATAAAAATACAAAAATGAAAGTACGATCTGTTAGTGGGATAGGAGCGATAACAAGTATTTTTAAAAAATATCCAGATAAATTAACTGTAGATGATAAAAAAATATTACGTAATTTAGAAGGCTGGTTTATTATGTCGGACGATTTATATAATCGTGAAATGTCTGAGTTAATGTTGCAAAAAATAGAATCGCTACATAAAAATATTATATTTTATCCATGTTTTGAGAAATCGTTTTCTAAAGCCTGGTTTACCAAACTAAAAATACCAAGTAATCGCACCTTTATGTATTTATGTGAATATCAACTAAAACTTTTACTAGGCACTAATTATAGTAAAGAAAAAATTGGTGAATGTTTGGGAAATGAAAAATCAATTTTAGCGGGGCATCTTACTAAAGAAATAAATGAATATTTAGCTGAAGCAATGCTTAGTAAAATAAACACAGGAATATGGAATTATCCAGATTTATCTAGTTTAACAATAAAAAATGACCTATCATATTATTACAATATACAATTATGAGCCAAGCACAATATAACTTAAACACCAAAACAGATTACTTAAATCGTAAGATGTTTCTAGACCCTGCAGGTCCGGTAACTATTCAACGCTTTGAGGAAGTTAAGTATCCAAAGATTGCTAAGTTTGAAGAAACAGCAAGAGGATTCTTTTGGCAACCAGAAGAAATTAGTTTAACTAAAGATGCTAATGACTTCAAAGAAGCCAGTGATGCCGTTAAACATATCTTTACTAGCAACTTATTAAGACAAACAGCATTAGATAGTTTACAAGGTCGCGGCCCAAGTCAAGTATTCACTCCTGTTGTATCATTGCCAGAACTTGAAGCATTGATATATAATTGGACATTCTTTGAAACAAATATACATAGTAAGAGTTATAGTCATATTATTCGTAACATCTATAATGTACCAAAAGAAGTATTCAATACTATACATGACACACAAGAAATTATAGATATGGCTAGTAGTGTTGGTAACTACTATGACAAACTACACGAATTAAATTGTTTTAAAGAGATTAATCCAAAAACTGTTTCAGAAGAATCTCATGTTAAAGCAATTTGGATGGCATTACATGCCAGTTATGCACTAGAAGCATTCCGCTTTATGGTATCATTTGCTACATCACTAGCAATGGTTGAGAACAAAATCTTTATTGGCAATGGTAATATTATCAGTTTAATTCTCCAAGATGAACTTCTACATAAAGGATGGACTGCTTATCTTATTAATCAAGTAATCAAAGATGATAGTCGTTTTGCTGCCATCAAGCAAGAATGCGAAAGTGAAGTATATCAGTTATATGCTGATGTTATCCGTGAAGAAAAAGCCTGGGCAGATTACTTGTTTAACAAAGGCCCGGTCATTGGGTTGAATGCTAATGTGTTAAAAGACTTTGTTGATTACACAGCAGTAGGAGCATTGAAAGAGATCGGTATTAAGTATCAGGGCAATAGTCCAAAGAGTACTCCTATACCATGGTTCAACAAACATAGCGATACAAGCAAGAAGCAGACAGCACTACAAGAGAATGAATCAACTAATTACGTATTGGGTGTGATGAGTGAACAACTTGATTACGACCAACTACCAAGTTTATAAGAAAAGGGCATTTTATGAAACTTAAAGAATTACAATCAGTAGAGCCCAAAGACTCTTTAGGAATGTTAGGTAATAAGGATGCTAAACTAAAACAACTCGAGGGCAATATTAATCCATTGCCTAACAGCAATTATTTTTATGCGATAGTTCCTAGTATGAGTTATGGATCCACTGGAACTGATGACGATGTTTGCTTGTTAAGCCCGGATAAAAAACTTATCGGTATATTAACTGTACAAATAGCAGAAGATAAAGCCTATGTTAAGGGTTTAGAAATAGACAAAGAGTGGAGAAATAAAGGATTGGCAACAAGTTTATATGGAATACTGTTATCAATTGAACACCTTGACGTTGTGTCAGATTCTAGTCAAACACCAGGTGGTGCAAGAACTTGGGTAAGTTTAAGCAAGATACCGGGGGTAGAAGTTAGAGGTTTAGTTTATAACCCTACCCCAGAGCAAATAGAAATGTTAGGGGCATCAAAATTTGGAGGCACCTCATACACATTTCCAGTAACACTAGAAAACAATCAGCTAGTCCCTGCAACCTCAGCTAAAACAGATTTATATTCATCAACTACAAGAAATCAATATAAATTAATAGCACTATATAACACGAAAGGATAATAAAAATGAAAGCAATAGTATGGAGTAAGTACCACTGCCCTTATTGTGACCAAGCGAAAGCATTGTTAACAAGCAAAGGGATACAATTTGAAGAAAAGAAAATTGGTGACGGTTACAGTAAAGAAGAATTATTAGAGGCAGTACCAAATGCCCGTACAGTTCCACAAATCTTCCTAGATGGAGAACTTGTGGGTGGGTTTAATGAACTCAAACAAAAATTAACAGAAAGTGTCTAATGGAAACAGGAAAAGTATATACATTTAAGTTGAACAGCGGCGAAGAAATGATTGCCAAAGTTTTAGAAATAGGTCAGAATAACGTTATTATTACAGAACCAGTGTCAATTGCACCCAGTCAGCAGGGTATGCAGATGATCCCTAGTATGTTTACCGCAGAACAACGCGGAAATGTAACGCTAAATACTAGTGCGATTGCCTTTTATGCAAATACCGACGATAACATCAAGGATAAATACATAGAAGCAACAACTGGTATTAAATTGCCAGACAAGAAAATAGTAATGGGATAATAAATGGCAGCATTGAGTAGGAAGGGTGATGCAAATCAAACTGGCGGGCAAATTATACGCGGCGCCAAGTCGGTTATTGCTAATGGAATTGAAGTGGGATTACATGTAAGTGGCATCACCCCTCATGCCCCATGGGGAAAACCTCATCCTCCGCACGATGCACCAACAACCACTGCTGGAAGTCCATCTGTAATAGCAGAAGGAAGTCCCGTATTAAGAGTAGGATCAGGAAACACCTGCGGTCATAGTATCGTTCAAGGTAGTCCTAATATAAATTGCCCATGAGTACAGGAAAACAAACTCCGTTGGGTGTAAATGTAATGAGTGGTTTAATCCAAGGCAAAGGCTTTTGGGTTAATAAACCCACCTCTTCTTATGCAGGCACTAGTACCAGTTCTACTTCATACACTCCCGGGACGGTAATAACTAATACTTGTTTATATTGGGCTACTTATGCAATCAACGCCTCATACGGGGTAGTGGATTCACCTACTTATGCTAATATTACTACAATGGGTAGTAGCACTATACCTGCATTAGGTAATAGTCCTCCACCAACGTATACTTATACAGGTCTTCCTAGTTGGGCAGGCGCTGGATATACTGGAGCAGTGGCTAGTTGGGGATATGTAAGATTATATCCCTGGCAGGGATATAATGAATTTAATTACAACAATACATTAGCATTGACTAGCATGTATAATGATTTTTGCGGATCATTTATATCTGCTGGTTCATTTATTGATTTATCAAATAAATCTATTATGTCTGCACAGAATTCTATAGGGTTCCTTAAAGGCACATATAGTAATATGAATGATTTGGTTACGGCTGATGTGACTAATGTAAGTTTATCCCCTCAAGTATTTGGAAGAGATTTAATTAATTTGGGTAAAGCATTAGATTTATCTACAATATGGACATTTGGTTATCCTTCTAATTTATTAGTAACTCTTAAGAAATATAATGCGATTACTGCATCAGTTTCAGTTGCTTTATTGTCTACTGGATTAACTACAATTGATATAGATAATATTTCAAATAATACAAATGTTACTACAGAGCAGCAACAAAAAACATATTCTGCATTTTTAATAATAACCGGTGTTGATTTGGCTGAGATATTAGTATCATTAAATTGTAATACAGCAGGTCTTGTTACATTAGCAGATTTGCTTGATGTTAGAAAGATGTTTCCTAATAGTTATCTAACATTAACTGTGCCGTTATATAATGCTGTGCCAGGCCCAACAAATAGTAAAACATATTATCCTATATTTACTATTAACTCAGTAAGTCCTGGGCTCACTGCCCCTGCTGTAGTAGCACAAGTTGGTACAGTAATACCACCGGGTGCGCCCCCGGTCGCAGCACCAGTAGCAGCACCAGTAGCAGCACCAGTAGCAGCACCAGTAGCAGCACCAAATTATACTGACAGAGAATCTTGGAATCAGCATGATGTTGCGGCTCTTGCACAGGGATTGTGGCAAAGCACACCTGCTATACCAGTCGGACGAGGAGTCGGACGACTAGAAGGTGGCGGAAGTTCTGTGGGAGCCGCTTACCCCACGCCGCCCCAACCGCCGGTCACTAGAACGTTTAGGGGATAATATATGGTACAGATGTATAGAGATTTTCTTAATCTTAGAGCGGAAATTGAAGGTGGTGGTATTGTGAATGGGATGACCTACGCCGTGGATAATGGTGGGGGTACAGATAATATTCCTAATATAATTCCGCCGGCAATGGCAGCGTCGGTACAAGTAGAAGCAATTGCAGCAGCAACAATAGAATCAAATTTAAATGACCAAGGAGTAATAAATTCTACTATAACACTTTCAGCATCGCTACTTCCCACAGTACAACCTGAGGATATTGCGGCGGTAGCAGTAACAACATCTAGTACCATACAAGTTAATCTACAGATAGTGCCAGAAGGGTTTGGATCATATCTTGACGGTATATTACCCAAAGATTTAGCAACCGCCGCCGGTGCATTTTCTGCAACAATGCAACAAATAAAAAATATACGAAATATTCCAATTGAGAAATTTGCACAAGTAGCAGCTACACTAGAAACTATTAGAGGATTAAACTTAGTTAACGGAACTGATGTTCCAACGGACACCTCTGAGGCAGAGGCTGCGCTTGCTTTAATGGCCTTAGGAAGTGGATCATATGGGACATATACATTTTCTGATTTCTTTGGGTGTATGTCCGGTCTACCTTATCCCTGGGTACAAATACAACCGGCTATTAAAGCATTACAATCAAATACATTAAGTACTATCTATCAAAATCTTTATTTAGCGGTAACGTGGAAACAAGCAACCTTAACTGTTGTCCCAAGTTATTCTACTACAGCCGTCGATGATGGGCTTGGCAACTATACTTATTATTATAAAATAACAGCCATCACCGGTATATCATCGTTTGATAGAGGCGGTGGTTATGGAAGGGGAGGAGCAGCAGCACCAACTGGAACATTTACTGATGGGTCTGGAGCAACTATAACAACTACAATAGATACCAATTCAGCTAATGTTACATCTACTTATGGTAAAGTACTTACTGCATTACTAAACTCAACCGGAACTAATGTCTATAATGGCACTGGTACTTCGCCCACACCCCCCGCCGGCCCCGCAACATTAACGGTAACTATTCAGGAACCACCTACCACATACGGAGGATCAGGTTGGCCAGCTATGAATACCGCCGTGCAACATTATATTGACGCTGCTAATGCAGAGATTGCAATAATTCGTTCAACACATCCCGGTCAATCATTAGAATTAAATGATATGTGGGATAATTTAGGGACCCAATTGAATATTGAACAAAGGACTAGAAATACAGGATTATCATTAATACCAAACCCAAGAACAGATTCTCTATTCCCATATCCAATAATGGTATATAGTTTTACTGATTTGGTTCCTGCGTATTCCAAACTGACAGAACCAAATATGGCTGCACAAACATTAGAAGCTATATCAGATTTAGATAAAAATGCAGGTCAGAGTATAGTTGCAATGATGCGAGCAGAAAGAAATAAAGCAAGATTGTTAGAAGCCGGTATATCAACTGATGACGTTATAGATGATGTTTTATCTATAGCAGAACAAATAGAATTAATATCTAATGGTACAGTAGCAAATTCAGCACCTGCATTCCCGTTCAATACTGAGCCTGCAGGTTACTTTGATCCAGCTACTACAAATTTCTTAGTGACTACAGCTCCAGTTCAAACTAGCCCCAATCAAGCAATTAATCCTAATAATCCAGCAAATCCGTTTAATACAACTGACCCCACTAATCCAATTACCAACCCATCACAAAATACTATTGAAGTACAACCTAGTATTTTAGGAGCCCCTGCCTCATCAGTTGCAGCAGTATTGGGTATAGGTACACCGGACGGATTGCCTGTACCTAGTCCCGATATTGGCATAGGCACTGCCGGCATAAGTCAAGTTACTATGCCCGCTGGAACAGTTCCATCTACTGCGTCTGGTGCCATTGCTCCTAATACAGCCGGTGGCGTTGCTAGTGGCGGAGGTTTCTTTAACGGTCCGGGAGCCGGCGGGGGCTTAGGTGCACAAGGCGGCGGACCAATTGTTCCGGGCAGTTTAGCTGGATCGCCGTATACTAAATTAATCCCACCATCACTTAACCCGATATATACTTCTGGGGTGCTATTACCCGCATCACTACCAGTGCAAGCAGCAATTGAAGAAGTTATCAAGTGTAACTGTGATTGCTGGATCCAATAACCAAATGATTTGGTTATTCAACAAAACTGTAGTATACTACAGTGAAAGGAAATTATGTTATTATCATTAAAAAATAAGCTAATAATAATGACCATGATGTTTTTAACAATCATGGCTATTCCTTCGCCAACACAATTTGCTATTGAGTTACCTACTCTAAAGAAAATTGATATGAAGCAAATCGCATGTATGGCAAGAAATATTTATTATGAAGCAGGGGCAGAAACAATGCCCGGACAAGCTGCGGTGGCAAGAGTTGTAATGAATCGGGTTAATCATGGATTTGCTGAAACACCTTGCAAAGTTATCTATCAAAAAACATTAATCAACGAAAATATCGTATGTCAGTTTAGTTGGGTTTGTGAAGATAAAAATGATCCTAGTAAATCAAATCCAAAATACAAACGAGCATTGCAAGTTGCGTATGAAGTAATGGTTTTTGATATGCACAAGAATGTTGTTCCTAAGTCAGCACTATTCTTTCATGCAAATACAATTGATCCATTGTGGCCTTATAAGCAAGTAGCAAGAATCGGTAATCATATTTTCTATAGCAAGCAGAAGGTGAGTAATGAACAGAAGCCCAACAAGAAATGAGTTTCGTACTAAAATGTATAGAGAAAAATTAGCAGAAGATCCATTAAATGAAGATGCTATTAGTAGCATACAGCATTATGAGGATTATGACCTTCAGGATAAATTAAGGTCACAAGACCCAGAGTGGCGTAAAGATAACTTAGAGTATGACTTGCGTTCCACTCAGTGGATTATAGAAAAAGCTAAAAGTGATAATGTCTATGCTCAACACCTATACGCAGCAATTTGTAATAATGAGTTTCAAAGAAATGACGTATGGCCTATATTAGCTGGTAAAAAATGGGGTGCTAGTTGGAGACATGCTGGGGCAATTGTTGCTGATATGCGTGAACAAGGTGACTACATGGATTGGTATTGTACTGGTATACAGAGTGATGACCCAATAGATAATGAAGTATTTCAAAATATGGATGACCATCAAAGACGAGAGTTTTTTGAAGCTAAAGCATATGTTGGTGAAAGTGTAGTTACTGATGAGATACGTGAAGATTTGTTCAAATTAGGTTGGATTGTAATAGAAGATAATTACACTGACTAAATACTGTACAGGAGACATACTATGTTAGAAACTTTGTTATACTTATTTTTAGGTGCATTCGTTGGATGGAACTTCCCGCAACCACAATTTGCTAAAAACATTCAAGCAAAAGTTTTATCAATGTTAAGTAAAGAGGCTAAATAATGTCATATTCACAGCAAGTCATTGACCATTATGAAAACCCACGTAATGTAGGTAGTTTTGATAAAGAAGATGAAGATGTGGGTACGGGAATGGTCGGTGCCCCAGCATGTGGTGACGTAATGAAATTACAGATTAAAGTAGAAAACGGAGTTATAACAGATGCCAAATTTAAGACATACGGGTGCGGGTCGGCAATTGCTTCTTCAAGTCTTGTCACAGAGTGGGTCAAGGGTAAGACATTGGATGAAGCTGCAACCCTCAAAAACTCTACCATCGCCGAACACCTCTCCCTCCCCCCAGTTAAAATCCACTGCTCCATACTCGCCGAAGATGCCATCAAAGCCGCAGTAGAAGATTACAGAAAGAAACATTAATATGAGTACTGAATCTGATAAACTTAAGCATAGTAGAAGATTGCTTAAGGATGACAACGCCATTAACAAACAATTAAAAATTGTTAAAGAAATGGGGCATATGGGCCATACAAAATTCATTAAAGAACCACATAGACTAGCAAAGCATCATGCATTAGATTGTGGTAATCCAAAATGTTTAATATGTCATAGTGAAAAAGTGTTTGGGGAAAAAACACTTAAAGAACGAAAGTTTGACCAAGATATAGATCATCCTAGAGATAAACGTAGTAACGGGTTATATATAAAAGAAGATTGACCCTTGACACAAGATAAATAATTTCAGACACACTAGGAGGAATTATGTCACAAACAATGGAAAACTTAGCTGACGCTTTTGCTGGAGAGTCACAAGCACATACCAAATATCGTTACTTTGCTAAAATTGCCCGAGAAGAAGGTCATGAAGAAATAGCAAAACATTTTGAACACACCGCAGACCAAGAGATTCTACATGCATGGGGTCACTTAGAGTTAATGATTAAGAAGCCTACAACTAAAGAATGTTTAGAAATGGCAATCAAAGGGGAAACATATGAATTTGAAATTATGTACCCAGACTTTAAAGAAACTGCTGAATTTGAAGGTGATTTAGTTTTTGCTAACGAAGCAAATATGCAAATACAAGAATCAAAAGAACATGCGGAACAATTCAAAGAATTATTGAATAAAGCTGGGAAACGATTTGCTGCCTTAGCTAAAGTTGAACAACGTCACGCCGCAGCGTATCAACAAAAATTGGAGGAACTATAATGGAACACGTTTGTGTAGTATGTGGCCATGTCCACGATGAAACAATTGAAGGTAAATGGGAACAACTTCCTGACGACCATGTTTGCCCTGAATGCGGCTGTGGTAAGGAAGATTATGAGGAAATAGCACTCTAAGCTATTAGTCAATGCTAATAAATAAAAATTCATTCACGCACGGTCAGATTACTAGTAAAATTTGGCTTTGTGAAGAATTAGAGAATTTACAGTGGTCTAGTGATACTACTCACATTTATGGCGGGTGGTACGCTATGACCGCTTTTTTATTATTCAGTCGAGGCAAATTTAAAGTTAATTATATTGAAAGTTTTGACATTGATCCAGAATGCGAATCAGTTGCAAGAATGATTAACGATAATTGGGTGATTCAAAAGAAATTTAATGCACATACTAGAGATTGTAGTAATCCAGTGGAGGGAAAGCGTGATTTGATTATTAATACCTCTACTGAGCATTTCCCGTCTACTGATTGGTTTCATAATATTCCTGCAGGAACTAGAATGATACTTCAGGGTAACAATATGTTACATGATGATCATTTTGTGCATAGTGAATCATTGTCTAGTTTTATAAAGACTTACCCGTTATCTAAGATTGATTATTTAGGCTCTAAAAAATTTGATTATGCTGTGCCAGAAAATGATGATTATGTTGATTGGGCTTTTACAAGATACATGATTATAGGTACCAAATGAGTTTAATTAAAACTAGATTGATAGTAGATTGCGGCCCGGATAGTGATAGAAGAACACTAAACATTTGGCTACATCCGTTACGGAAAAGAGTTGGAGTTCTTGTCAGTGGAGGGATGGATAGTGCTTTGCTTTATTATTTGCTAGTAAAGTTAAATGCTGAAGCAGGATTCACACATAAAATTACTCCCTACACTATTCTTAGAAAAGATGGATCTCCCCAATACGCCCCTGACATAATAAATTATGTACATGATTTATTTAATTTACCTTTGACAACGACTGAAATAGTAGGTGACCCTACGCTGTCTGAAAATATGCAAGTAGAAACAGGTGCTACGGATGCTTTGAAAAAGTCAAATATATTATACATGGGACTGATTGAAGAATTGGCTGCATTCACTATAGGATGGAGAGATCCTATTAAATGGAACAACTCTGATTCTCGGTTATACCCACTTAAAGATTTAAACAAAAGTCATATTGTAGATTTAATTGTTCAGTTTAAACAAGAAAAATTATTTGAATTAACACATAGTTGTAACATGCCAGGAAAATGTTATAATTGTAACGGCTGCAATGAACGTAGTTGGGGGTTTGAACAAATGGGCTACGCAGACCCCGGTATATTTTAATTTGGGTAAACTGACTGTTGACTTTAATAGGACGATGCTATACAATACATGCATAAACAGTAAAAAACACTATGTTATTTGCTGTTATTTTTAACCAGGACTAAATAAAAGACTATGATGAATAAAACTTGTTACATGCCGAAACATACGGGACTATGGTCTATAGAGACCTTAGCTGCCTTTGCGGTATCATATCCTACAAGTATTCGCGGCAATGATAACCAAAGAGGTGCCCGGGGAACGGAATAACTAGTTACATCATAACAAAATTTATTCAACCCCTGGGAAACTAAAAAGTCTCAGGGGTTTTTTGTTGTATAAAAACAACATAACAGAGTTTGACAGTAAATGGATACTCTGTTATAGTATGGCTTAGTTAAGAAGATAGTGTGTTATAGGAAACGAGATCCTAGCCTGCACTTTAAACATGGGCGAATGGGCGGCCTTAGGGATGAAGCACTATTTGTAGTGTGAAAAATCTAAGCGTATTAAAGCATTCTCTAGCCGAAAGGTG
>Ga0114975_10002974_pt1 | contig 11460 bp, 6 predicted proteins | sample S_130626_EF_Meta_FD_87031 | JGI IMG/M metagenome (GOLD analysis project Ga0114975, IMG submission 87031) | Freshwater microbial communities from Lake Simoncouche, Canada to study carbon cycling - S_130626_EF_MetaG | ecosystem: Environmental > Aquatic > Freshwater > Lake | place: Lake...
ATCCATGGTCTCGATGATTGATTTTTCACCTTCGAGCTCGAGTACGTTCATTTCAAATTCAGTAATTGAAAAGGATTCTCCGGAAGGTGACGGCCCCACCGCATTTGGTTCGGTGAAAATAAGGCGATTCGAACCGCTCTTCGGTGCAGAGACCTCTGTTGGAAGTGAACCACCATCAATAAGACCAAGAACTGTCTGTTGCAGTATTTCCCAAGGGCGTGCATCACCAATTGCTTCAATCGAATCACCAAGACCTTGCGACTGAACAAAATTGACAATCTCGTTTGGATCAAAGTCTGGATCGTCAACATTGAATTTCAATAAGACATCAGAACCTTTTCCAAAGGTTGCATTTTGCACCCAGTCTTGAGCTTCAGCTTTCATAGAGACCACAAGTGATTTGGGAATACTCGCTAATGCGTCAACGAACTCTTTAAAGAAGAGTTTGATGCCGTCGAGGATTCCCATGCTCTTTGGGCCATCCCCTTTGGTTCGCTGCCAACGCGTATATGAAAATTTGCTTGCTTTAACTAAATCGGCAAGTACTGCTTCTGGAACGACAGTAGCCGGAGGCACCGCGCGTAAATTCGGTACATCTGGCGGCACAGACCAGGGACCGCTCGCAGGAAAAGCTCCAGAAAGCACGTCATCGGTTAGACGTCCGGCATTTACAACACGGAGAAAAGATCGCGCGACACGAAGGGGTTTGTAGTTTCCCGTAGCTCCATCTTGAAGATTTTCAATGAGTGGTCCTGTCTGCCAGACAAATCCGCCTACCGCAGATACAGCCAAGAGTGCAACCAATGGGGATCTCATCTCGTCACGCAAAGGTTGTGAAGCTACCGCTTCATCAATACGAATTACGGGCTCTTGCAATAAGTGTGCATCCCAAAGAGGATTAAACGCACTTGCAACCAAGCCTGATGACTCAACAATTGAAACTGTCGCGGAGCGCAATACCAATTGTGAATGAGAAGAAAAAGCGCTCTTAACTTCAGACAGAATCTGAAGCTCCGTTTGAATTCGGTCTGCAGTCAAGTCTTTGACTGGCGCTCCTCGAGTGGCTACTACAGAAACATGATCCCAAATTTGCGATGACAGCAAATCAAAAAAGTCCACCGACTTCGATATCGTGCCGTCTATATAGGTAGCAGTTCTTTGAGGAGAACTACTCGACGTGTCGACACAAGCAACCGAATGCAAGATTCCCGCGTCTGACCATTCAGTGAGAATAGTGGACAAGGTCTCGTCCTGTCCTGAATAATCTCCCAAGAGAATCGCCAGACGCTTGCTCATGCGATATCTGCAGTCTGTTCTGTTGCTACCTTCAAGACGGCATCAAGAACTTCCTGATATCCCTGAATAAGGTCATCAATTATTTCAAGAGAAATCGTGTCTACTGGGTCTACTGCACCAACAGCGTCTCTCCAGTGATGATTCCCCAATGGAGCACTCTTCAGTGCCCGGAAACGATCAAGGTTCGCTTGGAGATAACTACTAATCACCTGTGTACGTTCTGAAGTTGAACCCTGGTGTGAAATTTTCTCTGTTCGAGCAGTGTCAACGCCAACAAGATTCAACTTCCCGGTCAACAAGTAATCCTTTAAGTCTCCCTTAGCGCTGAATTCAGAATGAGTCTGACCGCCATGACCTAGCTCAATCATTGCCTTGTACGCGTAGAAAGCTGCTTTTCCTCTTGTAGGAGCTTCAGCAAAAGTTAAAACCATAGATTCCAGTAACGCAGGAAGAATGTTCGCCTGGTTTGTAGCAGTGAGCAGCCATTTTGGAAAATCATAGATTCCATCTTCAGACACAATTTTGTTAACACTTTCAGTGTCGGCGGTCATGTATCCCAGTGATCGAGCAACAGCGAATCCACGGATTGCTGCAAGTCGAAGTGCGTCTGGAAGCGGGATGAAGTTCTCCAAAATTCTTGCGCGGCGCCACAGCCAGAAAGCTGACCGTAACTTTCCTTCATTCTGAACTCTTCCAAGAGCAGCGCCAAACGGCTGAGTAAACGAGGTGATAACGCTCGGGTGTACTGGGTATTTCAAGAAACTTGAAATAAGAACAGACTCAGTCTCGCTGTCGGTAAAGATCCAATCAACACCTTCAGCTGACTGAAGAAATCCTTGAATTACTTCGCGAGTGATCTCACGTGCAGGGTGACCTTCACCAAAAGGGAATCCCTGAACATTCAATTCAGAAGAAAGCGGTTGGCTATGTACTGTTGCGTACATGTTGTGATCGATTTCAAGCAAGGGTCGCGACTGATTGAGCGATTCTTGTAGTCGTTGTCGGAATATTGAAAGCCTCTGAGAATGATCAGCAACTGGGATGCCAGTCTTTTCGTTCCTTGTCTGGAGGTACTGACGTAGTCCCTCGTTCAAGAAAGAACTAATTTCAGTTGCCGGACGCGACAACCAAGCATCAATTCGGTCTGTAATTTTCTCTTGCGTATCATCAACAATCACAGTGGCTGACTCTCCTACCGACCAATGCGGTTCGTTCGCACCGGAAAGATCTGCCCAAACCAAACTTGGAATCACTTTGTCATTCTTTTGACCAAAGCCTCCCCTGATTATTAATTCTCGAGCTGCAAAAACTGGATCTCCCGGTAGAGAGTTTCTATTCTCTCCAAGAGAGCGCTCAAGTAATTCGCGCGCCCTACTTGGCCATGTCTCGTATCCTTCGAGATAAAACTCAACAGGACTTGGTGCAAAACTTGACGGAACAGTGCCGTCGTTCAACGGCCACGAGGAAACAACAGAAGGTTTTCCATCCTGGGGTTGCACAAGAAGATTAATTCTCCCCTGCGCCTGGCGCATTGCTGCGTCAATTCCGTTGAGCATGCCCGTACCGATCGATTCAAGCGCCACAGCAACCTGATCGCGCACTCGACTTGTCCAGTCCCAGCTAATTGAACGTGCAAGATCGTTAATCGTCTCTTGAACAGGGCCAGCTGTAAGAGCGATTCCGCCCTTTGCATCCCCACTTAGATGAGTGCGCGATTTTTCACGTGTCTGATCTGCAGAACTACGAGCTTCAACAGCCTGCTGGCGCATCTCACCCGCAACTTCTAATACTTCAATACGTGTTAGTTCAAGAAGTTTTAGAACTACTGGAATGCTCAGTCTGGCAGAAAAATCTGTAACAGCTACTAGAACTTTTCGATAAACATCGGAGCCCCACTCCTTTTGACGCAACAGTGTCTCGTCGTCAGCTCTCTTGAGTGAAGTGGCTCGGCTTTGTTGTGATTGTGAGCCAATCTGTTGTTGCCATGCGGCTGGGGAAAGCTGACTACCTGAAACAAGATCCTTTTTGATCTGGTTCGTGACTAACTGATATTCCGCTTTCATTAATTCTGTGGATACAAAGAAGTCGGAAACTTGATTTGCTGCACCACGCTCTTGCAGGCCGCAAGCAACAATGAATTCGTCCCTATAACGACGAGCTAGTTCAGCAATTTTTGCTTCACCAGCCATTGATTTTGCAGCTGACTCACCCAAAATGTTTACAGCTGCTTGCTCGTATCCACTTGCCAACTGCTCGACCACGGAACGGTGAAGCAACTTCTCTAGGTATTCACGGAATCGGTCACGCCCAATTGAGAGAGTCGTGCTGCCAAAGGAGGATGCAACGGCTTTCATTAGTTCGTCATGAAAGCCATATCCACCTGAGTTTGCCGGCGCAGACATTGCCCAGTTCACCGTGACAAAGTTATGAAAATCAGTTTGAACTTTCGCCGACGTTGTAACCGCCGCTAATGCTTCTCCGACTGCTCTGTACACATTCTTGGAATCAGCCAGGTCAAGACCATCCATATTCTTACGTCCAACCAAGAAAACACTGTGCGGTCCACGTGTGCGAACGTCAACTGATGCAGGAACTAGCGCGGCATCCGTGTTTTCATCATCCCAATAGGCCGACATCATTTCAGACATGAACGCGGCTGAGTTTGCAGCCATCATGTCGGTTTGAACGGGACCAAAAATATCCGGAGTAAAGCCGACCAATACCGGAAACTGCCCATCCAAATGTGAGCGGCGCACCAAGTCAATAACGTCGAGCATTATTCCAGCACCCGTACCGCCTGCAAGAGACCCAACAATGATTGTGATTGGCGATGGAGTTGGTGTTCCAGGCGGAACAGTGACTCCAAGACGTTGGGACACTTCACCCAATTGCGGTCCACCGGCAGCACACTCACTGAATGCTTTCAAAATTCTTTGTTGGACTGAGTTCTGTAAGGCGAGAACTCCAGCCGCGCGGCCAACTGCGCGCAACTGACCAGCACCAGCCGCCAAAGGAACCATTACTTGTGTTGGATTCGGACGCCAGCCCATCAGCTCCCTGTATCCATCGCTTCCCTTTGGAAACTTTGCGCCTATGGCAGCATCCAGCGCTGAATACGTCTGATAAGCCAACGAGACACTTACGTAGTCGTTAGCTGGCAAGTACGGAATCGACGGATCCTCTTGTGTTGTCAGAGTATCAATTCCTAGGAATTGCCATGCTCTTGGGAATTCGCCTTCCCAACCTGCGTGCATCATTCGGCGACGAACAGCATCGCGAACATATCGAACGGCCTTCTGTCCTGAGCCGCCACATCCAATCATGATTACTGGCCTAAGCATGGTATTCCTTTCGTTAGGAGACGCAGTGCGCTCCTGGTTCTTTTTAAATAGTTGTTATGAAAATGGGTCAAAAATATCGGCAGGTGGAGTCGCCGAGTTCTCTTGAGACGACGAGGTATCCGATTTTTTTCCTTCGCGACGTCGCTTTGACTTCTTCTTCTCAGGTCGCGACTCTTCAGAAACACTTGCGGTCACATCACTAAAGGGATCAAATGATTGAGTCTGAAATGGGTCATCGGCGGATTGAGTTGCCACTGCATCATTATCTGGTACCGAGGAATCTCTGACCGTTGAAGTCTTGAATCGTTCTACGGCACTGATTAATGAACTGCCAAAACTGCTTGAGGACACGGCTAGCTCAAAGTCTTCCAATTGCGTATCAACTGGTGTCCTCGCAAAATCATCAAAGTAGGCAACAAACTCACCGTCGACATATTCGGCACCAGAAGACAACTGCTCAATTGAATTATTCGAAACACCTATGCACCATTGACCACGTAGAGTTAGCTCAACTTGACCAAGAGTTGACTGCGGTGGGCCGCTTCGTTTGCCCTGGGTCTTCGTGCCAGCAGAGCCGAATGAATACCAACCATCACGGGTTACCAATCCAAGTGGTCTCGCAGTTGAATGTTTGAATGTCTCAAAAGTCGAAGAATTAAACGAAAATCCAAAGAGATCAAAATTCTTCTGCCTGGAAATCACTTCATTGGCGAAGCCTGCATCTTCTTCGATAGCAAAAGCTCTCGAACTGGCACCCTCAACACTTCCATCGGAAAACACTTTTACTTTGACTTTTGCATGACGCGTAGTAGCGGCCAAAGCCGAGAACTGTGAGACAGCCGACGCGAATCCCGCTCTAATTAACAGTTGAACGACAGCAAACAGCAGGAACAAGAAAAGTGCATTCCTAAGGCCCTTACTTACGTTTGCATCTCTACTCATCATCACTGAGGCAGGAACTATTTGTTTCGCAACTTCAGGCGACGACTTTGAACTTAGTTGGGCTCGTATGGGTACAACTACTTCGCCGTAGCCATCTGAAGTTGGCTTTACCTCAACTTCGCATGTGACAATTTCAGCTTTGGGAATTGAACACACCTTCGTCCCCGAAGTGAGCGAGAAAGAATGCGGCTCGGCTTCAACTCCTGTAAAGGTCACTTCTCCAGCAGAACTATTGGCTCCCTTAAAACGAAGACTAAGAACGGCAGATTTGGTTCCCTTGATTTCAACAGGTTCTCTACCAGATTCTTCTGGAACATAGCTTGGCAACCCGGACCCGTTGCTTACCCCCAAGTTGGTGCGGATACTGGTGTATTCAATTTGGACTGGCTTGCCTTGCCCGTCCGTAAGACCAGGCACAAAGCCAATAGGCAGCACAGAAAGGGCAACAGCAGACGATTCCTTAAAGTCACCAGACTGAAGAGCGTTCTCTATTGTCGACTTACCCACTACATACTGATTGAGACTATTTGATTCTGTGATCAAGTCCATTGACTTATCGACACCTTGAATCTGCACTTTTACATTTTCAATGAGAGAAGATGAATTACCAGTGGAGATGCTCACCTTCAATGGCGCAGCTTCAAACCTGTCGATATCAGTAACAGTTTTACCAGTTGCATCAAGAACTTGAACATCTGCTTCGCCAACAAATTTCACACGTCCTGTGGCTTGCAATGCATTCTTTCCTAGAAATCGAATCTTCCAATCTCCGACAAGTGGTTTGGTCGAATTAGTTCGGGCATCTACAAGAACTTTGTCTGCCGTTAAGGGCTCGATATCTAGGAAATCAACTCGACTTTCTTCGGGCATATCAAACAGAGGCCACTCTTGCTCCCCTCTAAAAAGAACAACTGAATCAATTCCAGTGGGAGGTCGTGTCACTTGAACCTTGAAAGAGACAATCGAAGGGTCAACCGTGAACTTGATTTCGGAACAACCTGCAACCTCATCACACTTGCTTGTTACAACGTTGTCTTGAGCACCGCCTGGAAGATTGGTAATGATGTCAACAATTTGGGATGAATCTGATGCATTGCCGAAACGACCTGCAGCTGGCTCCACTCCACATTTGGCAAGAGAAAGTCCCCCTGAGGAGAACGTGCCAGAATCTTCTGAGACCAACTGCATTAGTGCGAACTTCGCCGCATCCTTGTTTAGGCCAACAGCCTGAACGAATGCTCCAGCTTTGCGCAATCCATCTGCGTATCCGCCAGCGCCACATATCTCTTTAGAGATTTGGTTCTTCTCAACTGAGGACAAGCCACTTACGTTGTCGTTGTCGTGCTCACCGTCACTGAACCACACAAGAATTCGACAAGCCTCACCTTCGACGCTGTCTTTGGCAAACAGATCCAAACTTCCTTTTAGTGCTACGTGATAGCGAGTCAACTTTACGGTTTCCCGTTTTTCTTCCTTATCAAGAACAGTCAGCACCTCATCAAGCGTGCTATCCGACAGCTCTGTCCAACCCTGGCGAACATTGAAGGAGCCCTCAAAACCTGCAATTGCAACTCGAACTTCAACCGCTGAATCCTTCTTCCCTCGCGTCAATGAGTTCAGCGCTCTCGCTGCTGCCTTTAGAGCCGGTATGCGTTCATTCTTCGGATCATTTGACGTCAGACTTGAAGACTCATCAATGAGAAAAACAGCACTGATGTTCTTTTGTCGCGAAATGCATTCATCCAACTTCTTCGTAAGACTCGCAGTTGCTGGTTTCGAAGCAGATGCAAGAGAAGCCATGCCTGCAAGAAGCACTGCAACAATTGATACGGCAACTGTTTTTTTCATCGCGCGCTCGATATAGCTAGTCGCAGAATATGAAGGACCGTAACAACAAGAATCAAGTAACGAGTTGCGGTGGCTACTGGCGTAAACCAGCCGAGACTCATGTAATTCGGATCTGATCGTCTTTTTAGATCAATAAATACAACAAATCCACCCACAATTGATGCGACTACTGCAAACACATAACCAATTGCACTACTGACGAAGAACAATATTGATGAGATAACAAGAAGTGCAATAGCCGAATACAAAACGACTTGCGGCGGTGTGACGAGCTCCTGAGAGCTATCGACAATCACTCCGAAGTCGTTGTTTTCCCAATCCAAATTAGACATGGCTATTGGCCTTCATAATCGTCCCCCGATGAAGGCGAACCTTATCAATCACATTTGTTAGGTATGAATTTGCAACAACAACCACAAAACTCTTCTTGATAATGCCTCAATCATTATTCATGGTCTTATACAACTCTCTAGTTCAACAACCGATGTAAGGAGTTGCTACATGAAATGTTCTTCACTCATCTCTCCATTTACTAACGGCTACGCTCGCATGAAGATTTAGAACAGAAAGAACTTTCGTGAATAACTCACTATCAAACGATCCATTTAGTTCACCCACACCGAAGTGGAACGCACCTTCGTCCGGCTCGTACTCCACTAACTATGTTCCATGTGAAAATGGTGTGCGCTTTGGTGCATATCTATTGGATGCACTTCTTGCTGTAGTCACACTTGGTATCGGTTGGTTCATTTGGTCGATCTTTCTTTGGCAAAAGAGCACTAGCCCAGGCAAGAAGATGCTCGGCTTAATTGTTATAGACACAAAGACTGGCGCCCCATGTTCAACTGGGACAATGGCACTCAGAGAATTAGTTGGAAAAACTCTGCTCTCTAGTTTCACTTGCGGAATTACAACGCTTGTCGGCGGCATCATGATCCTTGCATCAGACAAAAGGCAAGGAATCTGGGACCAGATCGCTTCAACCACTGTTGTTAAAGCTCAGTAACGAGGACAAGAACTATGAAACTCGGACCAGGCCTTACATTCTCGTGGAAACGTGCTCTGGGCATAACCAAGCTCAAACGAAAAATATCGCGAAAGACCGGTATCCCTCTTACAAGATCAGGACGCCAGGCCAAATTGGGCCGCTTTCTAAAAATGAAATAGCTGAGAACCTTACTGTTCTGCTAACAAAGATTCTTTTTCTACCACTTGTTTGAAATTATCCGTTGAAGTCAACATCTTTTCAAGCTCATCGGCAATTCCAACAACAAGACCAACAGAACTATTGCTGAGTTTTAGAAAGCAACTGTAAGTCTTTACAACCAAGAGAAAACTTACGCACGAATACTGATGGTATTGTATAAAAGTTCGACACAATTAAAAAACAACCAATTGGAGTAGTTATGAACATGGGCAAGAAATGCTTATCCTTTGCACTTTTCGTAGGCGCATCAGTTGTGTCTTTTGGACAATCCCCAGTACAGGCCGCCGTTGTTTGTGCATTAAAACCTACTCCTGTATTTTACGGGGTTCGTTATTACGCAATTGATACAAATGCGTTTAAAATTTACGTTGAAATCAACAGTTGCTCTGGAATGGGTGTCGGCTCACTGAGTATCGCTGATACCAACGGCCGTCAGGCATCATTTAGTAGTAAACCTGTCCGCGTATTTCCTGACGGCATGCCAAGCCGGGGCAGCGTGTTAGAAGGATTTGAATATCAAATTTCTAATTTGAAAACTGGCAGTTATACATTTTCATTAAATGGTTGGCGGGAAAACGCCACGGGAGCCAACCCTCTTTCAAGCAAGAATTACGGAACCTTTTCATGGAACTCGACTACAGGAAATGTTTCTCAACTCGGATCCCCAACAACCTCCATACCCGTTGCAATAGTTTCAAGTGGTAACGCCACAATTGATGCGTGTAACCGCCTTCCATCGAATCAGCAATTGTCGTGCAAGACAGGTAATACAAACACCACACCTCAAACCACGCAACCTTTGGTAGCGATTCCAGCCATCGTGTCGAGCGGGAGTGCTGCCTTAGACGCGTGCAACCGACTTCCATCGGACCAGCAAATGTCGTGCAAGACAGCTCTATGGAAATCAACCTCTACTACTGCAGCGCCTGCGCCACAAACCACACCACCGACCACAAAAGCCCCCACACGTGCAACCGTTGCACCAACAACGACAAAAGCCCCCACACGCGCAACCACACCACCAACAACAAAAGCCCCCACACGCGCAACCACACCACCAACAACAAAAGCTCCCGTTGCAACAACCACACCACCAACGACAAAAGCCCCCGTAGCAACAACGGTTGCACCACCGACGACAAAAGCTCCCGTTGCAACAACGACACCGCCAACAATTGCACCACCAACAACAAAAGCTCCCGTGGCAACAACAACAGCGCCAACAATTGCACCACCAACAACAAAAGCCCCCGTGGCAACAACAACAGCGCCAACAATTGCACCACCAACAACAAAAGCCCCCGTGGCAACAACAACAGCTCCAACAATTGCACCACCAACAACAAAAGCCCCCGTGGCAACAACTACAGCTCCAACAACCGTTGCACCACCAACCAACACCATTTTGTCAATTACTAGTGAGTCTTATTCTTCAACTGCATTACGTGGCACTGGCCCTTGGATCAACTATTCGGTCAGTGTGAATTGCGGAACTGGTTGCACAACACTCCCAACATCTATCGCGGGCAGGCTGTGCGTTACCGGTCGATCCTTTGAAGATGCAACCTGCACAGGGGCAATCATGGGTAGCACGGGTACCAGCACTCAGCGAACCTATTCAGGCTTATTCGGCTTTGGAGGATCGCCCGACACATTGCTAAGAAGTTCGTATCTTCGGATAACAATCAATTCACAGATTCAATCTCTAAACGGTTCAAAAACCATTCCTTGGACCAATTAGAAATCAACAACAGAACTTGTAAGTCCCCAAATCTTTGGATTGGGCTTGGACCAAACCAGCAGTCACACCTCTTGCGGATCAAGAACTAATTGCATGATTATTAAAACGGCTCATCCTTCGATGCGGGTTCTTTACATTCGAGAACTTTCTTATCGAACATTCCAAGAATCAACTCCCACCTAGAGATTGCGTCTTCTAGCCATTCATCCGACACACCGCCGGTCAATGTGACTGAGAAGTTCAACGAGAGCACTACGTCGTCGTCAATTTCTTCATTGTCCACCATGGAGTAAGTGGCAACACCGTCCGGACTAATCGTATTGAACTCGTTACAAATTCTTCCAACAGGAAACAAAACGGGACTTACGAATCGAGAGTGAGAAAAGATCAGAAAGTCTGATGCTTCACTCTCATCTGTAACACCTACGTATATTTCCCATTCAAGCCCTTGTGACGCGGAGTGAACTGTCAGATTGATCTCACTGGGCTCACACATGGCCCGGTAGCCGGTGTTTTGCAATAGCGACACAATCTCATCTGCGGTTATCTCTGTTTTCATCATGGTTATTTCTTCCTCTTGGTGGTGGTCGACTTTTTGCCTGGCGCACGGCGCGGCTTCTTAGGTGTATTCAGAATCTCAATAGCTTCTTCACTTGTAATGGTGAACAAACGCTCCTCATCTTTCAGAGAGCGGGTGTCCTCTCCGCGTTGCAGGTATGCCCCGAACTTGCCGTACAGGCCGTGAATGATTTCCCCCGTGGTGGCATCAACACCAACAACAAGAGGCAACTCCAACATCTGGATGGCATCTTGCAAAGAGGGTGTGTCAGGGTTCATTGATTTCAACAATCCAGCGGTTCTGGGCTTGGTTGCCCCTTCTGGCAGCGAGCCTTTCTCCCCATGCTGGAAGAACGTTCCATTGGCTCCGACCCGTAGGAACACGGGTGCTCCCAAGTACTCACCCAGCAACGTTGGCCCACTGGCAGACAGCAACGCCAATAACTTCTCTGTTGTGAAGTCATCGAAAGCAGTTTCATCTGGCAACGCTTTCTTCAGTGACCCGCACTCCACATACGGGCTGAACG
>Ga0114975_10002975_pt1 | contig 11460 bp, 12 predicted proteins | sample S_130626_EF_Meta_FD_87031 | JGI IMG/M metagenome (GOLD analysis project Ga0114975, IMG submission 87031) | Freshwater microbial communities from Lake Simoncouche, Canada to study carbon cycling - S_130626_EF_MetaG | ecosystem: Environmental > Aquatic > Freshwater > Lake | place: Lake...
CAGCTGAGCAAGAAGTAGAAGAAGTATTTCCTTTGCCTGAGTCCTTTGTTGGAAAAGGTGAGTTATTTATGCTCAAAGTAGTGGGCGAATCAATGATTGATGCCGCTATCTGTGATGGTGACTATGTAGTGATCCGTTCACAAAAAGATTGCAACAAAGGTGAAATCGTTGCAGCGATGATTGATGGCGAAGCCACAGTAAAGACCTTCTCCAAAAAAGATGGCCACATCTGGCTACTGCCAGCAAATGATGCTTTTGAGCCTATAAATGGCGATAACTGCGAAATTCTTGGAGTTGTAACAGCAGTACTTCGCTCTATTCGCTAATTACGGGTGGGTCTGTTTGTAGATAGTTCTGGCAAGAATTGGAACTGCCTCACTCCACGATATTCCGTAAATCTCCTTGAAAGAATCTTGATAGCTCTTTCCTGATGCAACCTTTTTCAAAATCTGCATCACTGAATCTGGCCCGTTGAGAGCTGTGAGAATCTCGGTGACCATAAAGCCAACATCATAAATACGCCAGCCGTCATAGGAATTCCATGATTGCCATTGCAGGCCAGAGGGTGGATTAATAAAAGTTTCCAGCCAGCTGCTTGTAAAGACACTACCGCTTAACTCTCCTGTATCCCTTTTACGTTCAGCTACATAGCTTGCATATGAACCCCAATAAATAGAGGCGGCTTGGGCAAACTCTGCTCCCCCTTCAGTTAGCCAACGAGGAATATCGCCATGGCCATAGTTACTGCCCTCGAACTGTGTGTCTTGAATTGTGTGGGTGTATTCATGGGCTTCAACAGTGCCTGAGGAAAAATTAGGATCAGTGCTCAGATATTGCGCAGCCGTTATCAATATCGTTTTTAGTCCCGTTGCTGAATTTGCAAGAGCCGATGCTGAGTTGCATCGATCTGGTGCAGAGCACTGCTTTTTTGCCTCACCGCTGTAGTCATATCCCCCAAATGCACCCAGGAGTGAGTTGAGCTGGGTCTGGGCCCAATCAACATCTGGGTAGGAGTAATAAATAACTGTGAGTTTTTTACTCTCTGCAAATCCTGAATACAAACGTGAGACTAAATCAAAGGCCAGCTTCGGTGACTTATTTATTGGGGTGGTGTTCGGCCCGATAAGTAAGGTGAATTCAGGGGCTGAAGAAGTTGATTTGGCTATCTTTTCTGCGCTCTTTTTCCATGCCCAATAAGCAACACCTTGTGCGTTTTGTTCTAAGTTTTGAAAACTTGTGGGTTCAACAGGAACTACAAACGTAGGTGTTGGCGTAGGAGTCGGTGTTGGCGTAGGAGTCGGTGTTGGCGTAGGAGTCGGTGATGGTGCAGGGCTAGGGTTTGGCGTTGCTTTGATAATAACAACGCCCTTATTCCACACCATTTTTTTGCCGCTTTTAATACAGCTGTATTTCTTACCTGCAACCGTTGCACTTGCACCGAGCTTTGAACACACAGATCCAGCTTTAACTGCCGCCTGGGCGTTGGGAGTAATCAAAGATAGTAAAAGTGCCAGAGCAGTGAGTTTGACTCTCATGCTAGTTAATTGCCCGAGTAACAATGACTCGTGCTTGATCCCCGTAGTGCACACTGCCTTCTTCATAGACATCAATTCGCAGTATCTCTGGCTCACTAATTGCACCCAATGAAACGAGTGCATCTAACTCACCAGCAAAGCCTTTGCCCTCAAAGTGCTCGTTATTTACTCCCACAACTAACCAGCCGTTATTAGCAAGTAGAGGCAATAGGTTGCGCAAGCACTCTGGCCCTAAGTGGCCATGGGTAAATGTTCCTGAACTAATGAGTGCTTCATAGGGTGCATTCTCATTTGGCACAGCTTTAGTTAAATCCCGCTCATACAAGGCTCTATAAACCGCACTGGAATCAGTGCGCTTCTTTAGCTTTGCCTGTGCCAACATCTCAGGTGAGATATCCATGCCATCTAAAACAACATCGGGGCGCAGTCTTGATAAATACATTCCTGTAAGGCCCGTGCCTGTGCCAATATCTAGAACTCTAATAAGGCCATCACTTACTACTTGATCAAAGACTTCACTAATAGCTTTTGGATAGCGATACTGCTTGGCATCTACAAAAGATGAGTCATAAGTAGCGGCCCACTTTGCATATAAGCGCTTGTTATCTTCAGGGGTCTTTACTGAATATGCCTCATCTAAACCAAGGGCGTCATCGCTCATGAGATGAGAGTAGTAACGCTGGGGCGATAGGTAAACAGGTGCCCATTAACTTCTAGAGCTCTTTCCAGAATCCGACCCCGAGAGATGTTTGAAATCCCCCACTTGTATTCACATGGCCGCCATCGAGGCTAACGGGCCAAAAATTAGCCAAATACATAGTCTTTTCTTCATACAGGCTGATGTATTCATTCATCTGATAGTTAGTTTGCCCCAACGTTAAATAGGTTGGGTATTCACCATTGGTGTAATTGGTACCTGCACTTTGAAAACCAGCCTTGAAAGCATCAGAGGCTGAAATCTCTTTAGATCCAATTCCGGCAGCCTGGGTGATCAGATTAATCACCCAATAATCTCCAACAGTTGATCCCAGCCCCATGTACTGCACATGACTTGCTGTGCCCACCTGCAACATCTTGATTTCAGCTCTTGGGAAAATAATTGATGAAGCCCATTGATTACTCATAAATGAAAAAGGCGTCAGGAGCGCAATGAAATTCTCGGCAATGACAAGTTCGACTTTTGAGCCGTTGGGTTTTGGGGATCCTTCAAATCTGAGTAAGGCTTTTTGCTTGGACCAATCCGGAACCTTCTTTTGCTTGCTTAACTGCTTGATTACCCAAGGAACATTTGCATACTCTTCACCAATAGTTTTGTGATGTTTCAACAAATCCTTAGCATCAACATTTATGGGAGGAAGTACTGGGCTAGCGGCCACAGCCTTGCTGGCCTCGGCCACGCCAGAACCACATGAGGAGCAGAATTTCGCCGCATCAACTAATTTTCCACCGCATTGGCTACAAAACATTTCTCCCCCTTATCGCCCCTCATTACCGTGCAAACCCTAAGCAACCTGCACCCTGATTTCAATGACCTGCCGGGGCGGGGCTATTCCAAATTAGCTCACTTGCCTTTAAATTACTCTCATTATCGAGAGGGGAAGAGCGTGCAATATAAAAGTGTCATGGTCTGGTCTGAAAGCGGAATGATGGGTGGAATTACACCCGAACATGTAACTAAAGCGGTGCAGCCGGCCCTGAATAAATACAGCGCCGATGGCTGGGTGCTCCACAGCCAGAGCATCTGTTACGCAAATCTTGTCGGCGTTCATCTGATTTTCTCTAAAGAATAAGAGGAGGAAAAAATGGCAAGTTGTAGCGGGTGCGGTACCAAAGTTGCAATGTTCACAAAAGAGTGTCCTGCCTGCATCACTGCGCGCCAAAATGCTCAGCAGCAAGAAGCTGCAGCGGCGCAGCAAGTGCGAGAGCAAGCTCGTCAAAAAACTATCAAGGATGAGTTCGAGCGAATTCAAGTTGATGTTAAGCGTGGTTTACCCTGTTTTCTTCACACCTCTCAATACATCTCAGTTGATTCAGAGATCACAGGAACAACATTTCCTATTAATCCCTACGATGATTCCGGTGTCAGAGTTGCAGGATTGAGTGGATGGAAAGTTGTTGGAACTATCCCCCACACCATTGGAACCGCACTACAAAATACCGAAGGCTTTAATAGCGTGTGGGCCGGCGGAGTTGGCGGGTCTGTAATAGGTGCATATGTTCTGCTTGAACTTGAAATTACTTCCAATAATCTGGAGATGATGAAGGAAGATATTTTGGAGTATTTGGAAGAGACGGTCTAAAGAGAGCCGTTGAGTCCATCCACGCAGCCATCAACGTAATCTGATTTATTTGATGGGGTATTTTCTATTCCAGCAGAAATACCTGTAATCATCCATGTTGCCTCGCAGTAAGCCGAAACATCCTTGGCTGAGAAATCTCCTGAATTGAGCTTGCTGTCATCAGTTAAATAGCTATCAATGACATTACCCAGATCACCTAGTTTTTTAAAACCTTTACCTGTTTCATAACCAAGTCGATAAGCCTCTGATGTGGCCTGTTTGAACGTCGAGCAGCTGGTTAAAAGCAGGAGAGCTAGAGCTGCAATAAGGGTTTTATGTGCCAGGGCTTTCATGGCCATTAGCTAATATCTAATCGCTTGAACAACCACTTCTTAAATACATACGGCTTCGTATCATCTTTAATAATCATTGCATCACAGCGCACCCAGCGAGCGCCCTTTGCCCATGAGGCACGATCTGGTGTGTACCAAGCCCAGTAATTAAAATTCTCAGATACTTCAGGCTTCCATGGCGTGCACAATGTCTCTGCAATTGAAAGAGCATCCTCAAAGACCATATCTACGGGATTGGTTTTAAGGGGCCACTTGGCGATTCGATAGGTCTCTGCGTTGTGAAGACGTGCGCAGTTAACGGCAGGGCTATTAGGTGCATAGGAACCATCGACTTGTTTATTGGTCAGGTTGTAGCAATTACCAACTTTGGGTGTTGGACTCGTTGCCTGGGCAGGAGCACCCACCAGCAGGCCCAGACTCACCCCTAGAGCCATTGAAAAGATAGATATGCGAGCAACTCTTCTCACAAGCCAGACCTCCACCGCCTATTGGTAACGGGTAAATACTCTCAGACACTTCCAAGCAAATGATGGGTTTAGCCCTATAAATCGCTCATAATTTCCTTATAGCACGTGCGTGGGCCAACCAATGAGAGGTTTATCTGATGCCTGAAAGCAATGAACCAAAAGAGAAATCAGCCCTTCAAAATAGCGTGGAAGGCGGAATCGAAAAGGTTATTTTCGGTGGTCGCTGGCTGCTAGCTCCTCTCTACATCGGCTTACTCCTTAGTTTGGTTCCACTTCTCTACAGATTCTTTAAAGATTTCATCGGTCTGATCCAGCTCACTGCTGAATCAGATATGCACCACATCACCTTAAAGATTCTTGAGCTTTTAGACACTGTCCTGCTTGGCAATCTCATCATCATCATTATTTTTGCAGGTTACGAGAACTTCGTTTCTAAGATCAACGTGGCTGAGAAATCAGAAGATCGTCCTCATTGGATGGGCCGAGTTGATTACTCTGGACTTAAAATTAAGCTCATTGGTTCATTAGTTGCGATCTCAGTTATTGAACTACTCAAAGATTTCATGCAAGAAGAGGCCTTTGATGCAAAGCGTGAGATGTGGCGTATTGCTATCCACTTAACATTTGTTATCTCTGGAGTTCTCTTTGCACTTATGGACTGGATCGCTGATAAGCGCGAACAGGTTGATATGCAGATAACTAAAGATTTGAAAGGCATGAAGTAAGACTGAGGCACTGATCCCATGTCTGAACACGCTTTTCGTCCCCATCTGCCTCACTGGCACCGCTCTAATAGAGGTGAGCACCGCGCTCCTGTAGTAATAGTGGTGATGATTGTTATCTTCTTGCAATACGCACTTCCTGATGAGTTAGCAATGGGAATTCAACACCCTATCTGCATTACTGAAGCTGTACTGGCTCTTATTCTTCTTGCTCTTTCGCCTAAGCGCATCAATAAGCACCACATGCCAACTAGAGTCTTGGGCCTTTTACTCACAACCATTATGACAATTAGTAACACGGCCTCTGCCGGCCTGCTGATTGGATTTCTCATTAATGGTGATGCCCAAGACCCTAATCATTTGTTGCTCTCAGGTGCTTCAATTTGGCTTACTAACATCATTATCTTCTCTCTCTGGTTCTGGGACTTAGATCGTGGTGGACCTGGAGCTAGAGCAGAGGCAAAAAACCAACATCCAGACTTTATGTTTCCTCAGATGTCTGATCCTGGCTATGCCCCAGAGCATTGGCACCCAAACTTTTTTGACTACCTCTATACCTCTTTCACTAATGCCAGCGCCTTTAGCCCTACTGATGTATTGCCATTAACGCGCTGGGCAAAGATGCTCATGATGGTTCAGTCACTGACCTCTTTATTAACTGTTGGACTTGTAGTGGCCCGCGCAGTTAATATCTTGCATTAAGAGAAGGAAGTAACATGAGTGAATTCCAATACACACCACAGCCCGAATCACTGACTCAGCAAGTTAAGCAACACCCTCGAGCATCAATCCAACATCGCCTCGGTGGAAACGTTCTTGATGGCGTGTTGTTCCTTTCATCTTTTTTTACACTTTTCATCGGTTGGATTGTTTGGTCATTAGTTGTGTGGGGACAAGGCCAGACACCTGCAAAGCAGATATTGAAAATGCGTGTTTATAGTATTGATACGGGTAAGCCCGCCACATGGGGCCATATGGCAGTTCGACAGTTTTTGATTCCCGTTGCCTTTAGCTGTCTCTATATTCCGATTGTTGTCGTAGCTTTGGCAGTTTCAGTTGATTCACCAGATTTTGCCATGCGCGGTATGTCACTCATGGGTAGCTTGGCTTACTACGGACTGCTCTTAACCGATGCTTTGTTTATCTTTAAAGGCGATGAACGAGCGCGCTTAACAGATCGTTGGGCCCGCACATATGTGGTTAATGAGGCTCAGTAAGTAAAATCTGTATCCTCAACAAGTATCGGCGTTGAATACACTCCTGTGAGCAAGTTTCGAGTGTCATCATAGATTCCTGCTCTAGCTGCTCGTTTCTCCTCTTTAGTAGAAAAGGTTCGGTAGAAAGCTCTGCGCTCACGGAAACTAACGATCTGACTCAATCGCATCTCATCTAAGTGACCAGCTTGAATAGCGCCATAGCCCTTGTTGATGAGTTCATGTCGCTCCTGTTTGCGCAGCAAGAGCGCTGTAATAAAGAGAATGAGCGGTGGTAGAAATGAGTAGAAAAAGAAGAATCCAGCACTTGCGTAAGAAAAGATTTCAAAAGCCAAAATGGTGTTCCAGGTCAGGTGCAGAAATACCGCCACAAGGAAACCAATGAAGCTAAGCCACTTGCGCCTAGTGAGTAAGCCGAAAACAATTAATGTCGCCCCTAATCCTGAAAAGAAAGTATGGGCAAAGATTGAAAAAATGCCTCGGCTAATCAAGGTGGCAAATGCATCGTCGCCATTAATGGCATAAATCAAATCTTCAAAGGCGGCAAAGCCAAGGCCGATAAAGCCGCCCATAACCAGGCCATCACTCCAGGATTGAACTGACCCCCTGCGAAAAATAAGCAGGAGCGCGATAAGTTTGGTGAGCTCTTCAATGACGACTGCGCCAAAAAGTGTGGTCCATGCATATTCAAGTGCAATGGAAAGTAGCGCTGCTGGAAATGCTCCCCACAAAAAAGCCCACGCGATTGTTCTTAGTGGTTCTCTCTCATATTGATCAGTCCACCACAGCAAGGCAAAGACAGCGAAAACGTTTACCGATAGCAATATGCCATCTCGTGGTTGCAGAACCTGCCAGGGCTGGGTGGCCCAGATAAGTATTGCCCCAGCAATGAGAATAAAGGGCCAGTCAGTCCACTTGCTGCCAATTGATTGGCTATCGGTTAGCTCGTGTGACACAGGTCAATGCTACTAATTACTAGGTAAAAGAGCCCTTAGACACAATATTAGATACGCTCAATGTATGGATTCAAAGGTCTACCTCTTCACCTCACTGTTCTTTGTGGCCCTTTTATCCTTTGATCTTCTCCACGCCTGGACTCAGCGCAAAAAGGAAACAACTCTTCGCAGCGCAACGTTGATGACGCTGATGTATGTCAGCCTTGCGATTGGCTTTGGCATCTTGATGGTGCGCTGGACTGATCCAGTTGCCCAGCAATCCTTTTTTGCCAGCTGGATTACCGAGTACTCACTTTCACTCGATAACTTATTTGTCTTTATTCTCATTTTTGCTCGTCTTAATATTCCTAAGCAAAAACAAGAGATGGTTCTGCTCTTTGGTATTGGCTTATCCCTTGTTCTTCGGGCCATCTTCTTACTCTTTGGCGTTGCCCTGGTCCAGCGTTGGACCTTCATGCTCTTTATCTTTGGTGGCTTCCTCATCTATACCGCCGTTCAGATCCTGCGCGAAGATGAAGATGATGAATGGGAAGAAACGCGCATTATGCGCTTTATGCAAAAGAAAAACTTCTCCATCAACGCAATAGCCTTCCTATCCATTGCCACCACAGATGTGATGTTTGCCTTTGATTCCATCCCAGCTGTTATTGGTATTACAACAAATACCTATGTGATCCTGACGGCAAACTTCTTTGCTCTCATGGGGTTGCGCCAGCTCTATTTCTTAGTTGAAAAACTCATGTCTAAGTTGGCCTATCTCTCACTTGGACTTGCAGTTGTTCTTCTCTTCATTGGCCTTAAGCTCAACTTTGAAGCCTTGCACCACTATGGCTATGAAAAGATTCTTGGAATAACAATTCCAGTAATCACTTTGCAAATGAGCTTGCTAGTAATTGTCTCAATTCTTGGTGTGACAACAGTTGCCAGCTTGATTAAGAAGCAAAAGCCACACTTCCCGCTCTAAGGCACAAGTGGTTCAAAGAGGGCGATGGCCTTATCTACCTCCATCTTGCGCCCATATTTAAAGCTCTTATCGAAGACTATTGCTCCGCTAGTTCTAAAAGCTGAATAGATCTCGCCATAGCTCTTGCTGGGATAGGCCGAAACCATGGCAACCCATTTAGCAGCAGCAATTTGTGTGGAAACTGATGTGCCAGAGGCATATCTATAGGCTCCAGCAGGTCCCACAGTTTCTAATTCGCCCAAGACATAGAAATCACTCAGGGTGCGATCCATATTTGAATAAGAAGCAATCTGATCTTTGTTATTAAGAGCCCCAACTGCAACAGCTGCAACTATGCAGGCTGGCCAATCGATTCTATTTTTATCTCCAGCATTGCCTGTGGGAAGAAAGACTGGAATATCTACATACTTAAGATCCAGCATCTTCTTTTCAAAGGTGGGAGTTGATGGACAATATTTAGTACCAGTTTTCACATTGTGGTGTCCTTGGGACATAGAGACTGCTTTGATGTTGTATCTCTTGGCGTTGAGCTTTACCCAATCTAAAGCGTTCATCACTGTGTTCTCTGAAACATTCAAGCGCGCACCATTTCGGTTGTTGCCAATAATGCGAATGAAAATGAACTCTAGGTTCGGGTTCTCAGCCATTGCAATAGCTGCCATCTGAGTTCCGTGATCAAAACCGTTGAAGTTAATAATCGAGCTTGGCACAGTTGCTGTGCCAGGGCCTTCTTGAAAGTTTGTTCCGTTGGGGCAGGTGTACAAATCCATGATGCAGACTTCTTGCACCAAGTGGTTAGTGAATAGTGGCATTGAGGAATCAATACCTGTATCGATAATGACTAAGCGTGGTGGCAATACAACCTCAGCGGTTGCAGAAGGCAAAAGCCCTAGAAGCAAACAAACCAGTAGCGCTAGGCCACTGCCAGCTTTAGCCGACAGTTGCAGACCAATCCACGCTAGATGCTGATCGCTTCATGCCTAGATCGCCTGCATAGCTAAAGCGAATGGTGCATGTGCCCTTGGCAAGTGGCTTAATCGTTGCACCGGTGTATGGGTTAGTTGAACCCATAGAAAGGGTTCTGCCATCAACAACACAGATTGTTGGAGTCATTGACGTAACGCTCACGCTGTCATTGAGTGCTAATTGACCATTGCCCATCAACTTAGGATCTGGTGTCTTTACGAATGCATTCACAACCACGCGTCCGCCATCTAAGCCCTTAAGAGACATTGAGTTTCCTGCTGCCGCAATGACTTTTTGCAACGACTGGAGCTCAATGAAAGTCGATGTTGCAACTGGGAAGCCTGAGGCTGTGCCAGTCCAGGTTGTTGATGTAGTCGCGCGATCGGCGGTGCCGGCAAAGTACCAAATAAGAGAACAAGTGCCATTGGTAAGTGCAGTAACTTGAGTCTTATTCACAATACCTCCGGTTCTATCCCAGAGAGCATTTGAATCAACGCGACAAATAGTTGGTGTATTTGAAGTAACTGTAAGCAAATGACCCAAACTCAATAAACCACTGTTCATTGAACTTTGAACATAGAGTGTGGATGCAACAAAGACATAAGGCCCAGCTGCAGGCATTGACGTAGGACCAGTAAGAGTGATCTTCATTGCTGCCTTGCGCCAGTTAAATGACTGAGTAACTGGTGCTGCTGCGCTATATCGATCATCACCGAGTTGAGTTGCCTGCACAGTACACAGAGCTGAATCTCCCGCTGGCTTCGGCGTCACACTTTGAACTACCGCCCCTTGAGTTGGGAAGAGGATGTAGCAAACTGAAGGTGTGAGAGAAGTGTAAGTAATCTCAAGGCCTGAAGATGCTTTTGCAGCCAAGGGAGCTGCTGGGCCATATTCACGATCTGCAATAGCGGGGAAAGTAATCGATTGCGCAGTATTACTTCCAGATCCTGGGCCAGTTATACCTGTGATGGTATATGTCCACACCTTTTCGCTGGCTAGTAAGCTGCTATCGCCTACAAATGTGTACTTGATTGAACAAGTTCCATTAGTACGTGCTCGCAAGGTCGCGCGAGTGCCTATATAGAATGTATTAAATACGTCGCTAACGCTACACACCAGTGGTGTCAAAGCAGTTACACCAAGAGTGTCAAGACTTCCTCCGGCACGGCCTGCAGTTGTAACAACAGAACCATAAATGAAATCACCAGTAGTTTTGATACTAGCTGGGGCCTTAATGTTAATTGCGGAAGGTTGTTTTGACATAGTGAAACTGCGCTCAACATTAGTTGCAGAAGCATATTTGGTATCACCAGGCTGCGCCGCAACTATCGTGCAAGTAACGGTGTCAGCACCTGAAAGTGGGTAAATAGGCTGCACGGAATACTTACCTGCACCTAAATCTAAAATCTGGCAAATCTTTGGCGTTGAATTTGAATACTTAATCGCAAGGCCAGAGGTTGCGCTTGCAAGTAGCGCGGATCCAACATCATTGAAGTAACGGTTTGCTACGGCAGGAAAAGTAATTGTCTGAGCAATTTTTGGAGTTGGAGGCAATGTTGATGCGGTTACCCAGAAGTTAGGTAGATCACTCCACGGTGTTGAATTACCGGCTGCATCTAGTATCTGCACGGTTGCGCGGTACTTACCAATTAAAGCCGAGCACGGGATTGCCCAATTATTTGTCCATGTACCAGATTGGCTTGTTCCTGCGCTCTTGTACATCAATGCTGAGTAGACTAAGCCGTTGGTATCTACATGGTAAATACGTAAATTTACTGTTGTAATCCCAACGTTATCTGTGGCATTAACAGACATCTCTCCAACTGTTTGGCAGACTTCAAGATTTTGAGGATTGGTATATCCGCTAACAATCACCGGTTTTTGTGTATCAGGTGTTGGTGTTGGTGTTGGTGTTGGTGTTGGTGTTGGTGTTGGTGTTGGTGTTGGTGTTGGTGTTGGTGTTGGTGTTGGTGTTGGTGTTGGTGTTGGTGTTGGTGTTACCCC